>OLRJ01000178.1_pt1 | contig 64983 bp, 60 predicted proteins | sample 1672741 | NCBI WGS metagenome assembly OLRJ01 (sample SAMEA3136719, study PRJEB25190) | human gut metagenome | biome: human gut; feature: human-associated habitat; material: faeces | place: Austria | collected 2013 | reverse complement strand
CGCCCAGAGCATCCAGTTCTCTTACCAGATGTCCTTTGGAGCTTCCGCCTACATTAGGGTTACAGGGCATCAGGGCGATGCTGTCTACACTGACAGTAAACATAACTGTATCCAGACCCAGTCTTGCTCCTGCAAGTGCAGCCTCACATCCAGCATGACCGGCACCTACTACTACGATATCACAGGTTTTTTCCAGTATTTTTGTTGCCATTTTACTTTCCTCCGTTTTATTTGCCTACACAGAATTTTGAGAAAATTTCATTAACCAGATCTTCCCCTACAGATTCTCCTACAATACGTCCCAGGCTCTCATAGGCATTCATAAGGTCTATGGAAAAGAAATCTTCTGCCATTCCCATTTCTATACTGTTTTTTACAAGTTTCAGGCTTTCCAGTGCTTCTTCCAGTGCAGCCTTATGTCTTGCATTAGTAATATAAACCTCATCATTAAAGGATAATTCCCCCTGAAAGAACATTCTGCGGATCTCGTCTTCCAGCTGACTGATTCCTGTTTCTTCTACTGCTGATATCGGAATCACAGGACTTGCTGTTTTTTCTTTCAGAAATTCTATATCCACTACAGGAGTCAGGTCCGTCTTGTTATAAATTGTAATACTCTTTCTTCCCTTCAGAAGTTCTATGATCTCCTGGTCATTTTCATCCAGAGGCATGGATGAGTCTACTACATAAAGAATCAGATCCGCATCTTCTGCCATCTGTCTGGCTTTCCCTACACCAATTTTTTCCACTACATCTTCGGTATCCCGAATTCCTGCAGTATCAATCACACGAAGAGTAATTCCGTTAAGGGAAATATACTCTTCCAGAATATCTCTTGTGGTTCCTGCAATCTCTGTAACAATAGCTCTGTCTTCTCCCACCAGATAATTAAGAAGAGAAGATTTGCCTGCATTGGGTTTTCCCAAAATAACAGTTTTGATTCCTTCCTGGATCATACGTCCATCGTCAGCAGTTTTCAACAGCTCACTGATCTCTTTGCTCTCTTTTTCCACAACTTCAAGTAATTCCTGTGGATATCCATCCAGACTGATGTGCTCCGGATCATCCAGTGCAGATTCTATATAGGCAATATGGTAGATGAGTTTGCTGCGGATTTCCTTTACTGCCCGGAGAACGGAACCTTTCAGCTGTTCTACAGAGCTTTTCAGTGCCATAGAGTTTTTTGCCTGTATGACATCCATAACTGCTTCTGCCTGAGAAAGATCCAGACGTCCGTTCAGAAATGCACGTTTTGTAAATTCTCCTGGTTCTGCGATCTCTGCCCCGTTTTTCAGAACAGTCTCCAGAACTCTTTTCATGGCATATACTCCGCCATGACAGTCTATTTCTACAGTGTCCTCTCCTGTATAAGTGCGAGGTCCTTTCATGATCATGACCAACACTTCATCCACTACTTCTTCTCCATCATAAATAAATCCATAATGAATGGTGTGACTTTTTACTTTTTTTATGTCTTTGTTTCCATTTTTGGAACGGTAGATCCGGGAGATCACTTCCATGGCTTCATCGCCACTGATCCTTACGATCCCGATTCCGGAAGCACTCATGGCTGTGGATATTGCAGCTATTGTTTTATCCATTTTTCTCTCCTCCTGGATATATCTGCTGATGCAGGTGTTTTTATATAATAAAAGATGTTATCCTAGTTCCACGCATACGTCAACTACGTATTATTCACGCTTTCACCTAGAATAACATCTTTTTGTTCACTATATTAGTATCGCTTTAATTTTACTACTACATGACGATATGGTTCTTCACCTTCACTTACCGTCTCTACGAATTTATTTCCCTGAAGTGCAGAATGAATGATTCTTCTTTCATAAGGATTCATTGGCTCAAGTACAACAGGCTTGTGGGTTTTCTTTACCTTGTAGGCAATTCCTCTTGCCAGATTTTCCAGAGTTTCTTTTCTTCTTCTGCGGTAATCTTCTGTATCCAGTTTTACACGAATGTAATTAGATTTGCCTTTGTTTACTACCAGACTTGTCAGATACTGCAGGGAATCAAGAGTCTGTCCTCTTTTTCCAATGAGGATTCCCATATCCTTTCCTTCAAAATCAACTTCCAGACATCCATCAGAAGTATTATATTCTGATTTAATCTCAACCTCACCAAGATCCATAGAACCAAATACCTCTCGAAGGAATGTGGTTGCTCTTTCTTCGATTTCTTTAATTTCAGCCGGATCTGTAATGATCTCAATTGCTTTTGCCGGTTTTACCGGTTTTTCTTTGATCTCTTTTGGTTCTCTTACAGGTTTTTCTCTGAATTTCTTTTCTTTTGGCTGTCTTTCTTTTATCGGTCTGACTGGTTTTTCAGCTACCAGTGTTTCCTTTGATTCTGCCTTATCAGAAGGTACTGTAACGGATTTTGCAGCAGGTTTCTGAAGTGTAGCTTTTGGTGTTTCCTTCTTCTCTTCTGCTTTAAATGCATCAATTTTTACAGAATCAACAATCTCTTCGATTTCTTTTTCTTCAGATAAATCTTCTTTTTTACGAGCTTTGATAATTGCCGGTTTGCTTCCGATTCCGAAAAATCCGGAGCTGCCCTCACTGATTACCTGAATTTCAAGCTGGTCACTGGATACGCCCAGTTCAATACATGCCTTGGTGATTGCTTCATTTTTTGTTTTTGCTGAAAACTGCATATATTCATCCATAGTAAAACCCCTGCCTTCCTTTCCTATTTCTTTTTGTTTCTTTCGTCGAAATCTCTTACCATGTTCGCCTTGGCTGTAATACTGCCGGCTTTTGCATGAGATGCTTTCTGGTAAGCTGCCTCTACCTTCTTCGCACGACTTTCTTCATCTGTGCCGCTGATACCTTTTTCAATTTTATTAATATTCTTGGCACTCCGATGAGCCTGATTGGTGATCTTCTGTGGCGGAAGGCCTTCTTTTGCTCTCTTGGCTTCCATCTTTTTCATATTTTCATTAACAAGATCATCAATGTTCATCTTATTCAGATGACGGTTGATCATTAACTGCTGAATGCTTCTTACAACGGAACTGGCAATCCAGTAAATACCAAGACCTACCGGGAAAGTAAAGCAGAAGAAAGCAGACATAAGAGGCATTACTGTGTTCATGGTCTTCATGGAACTGGCCATTGCATTTGCCTGATCATTTCCACCATTCTGTGTTGCAGCCTGTGGCATCAGTTTCAGGTTCAGCATCTGTGTCGCCCATGATAAAACAGGAATTGCAAGTGCTGCAATAATAAGAATCAGGGATCCTGTCTTAATATAGTTCAGAGGCTGGTCAGCAATGTTCAGCACACCAAATGTCTGCATTTTGGAGATTTCTTTTGAGGTTGCGGTGATCGCATCTGAAAATCCTGAAAACTGGCTCATTTCGGAAAGTTTGGTCCACTGAGTCGGTGATAATGCATACAGAAAGTCAATAATAGAATCAGATGTTGCAACTCCATTATCAAGAACCAGTCTTACTCTGGTCATTTTGTTATCAGTAATAAATTTCTGAATGATATCTGTAAAGCCATTTACAGCAAGGATATTCGTACAAACTCCTTCAAAAACTGCCTTTACACTGCCAACGTAAGCAGGAATATTCTGGATTACCTGATACAGAGCAAAAAGAATCGGCATCTGAATTGCAAGCTGAACACAGCTTCCTGTAGCAGAAACTCCGTATTTCTGATATACGGCCTGTGTTTCTTCCTGCATTTTCATCATTGATTCCTGATCTTTTTTTCCCTGATATTTCTTCTGGATTTTCTGTATCTCCGGCTGCATGATCGCACTCAGCTTGGAAAATTTCTGCTGTTTAATCTGCAGAGGAGTCATAAAAAGATAGATCAAAATACTGAAAATAATGATACAAAGACCAAGATTATTGATACCAACCATATCCAGTATTTTGTAAATACCGTTCATGATCCATCCCATAACGACTGCAATCTGGCCAATGATCGGGGTACCACTTTTTGTAGCTAAAATCATTTCCAAAGTCTATTTCCTCCTTAATGTCCTTTATAAGGACATATTGGTTACCCAATGGGCATTCTTTATGGTGAAACAAATTTACTTTATGGTACAGGGTCATATCCTCCATGAGAAAAAGGATTGCATCTGAGAATTCTCCACACAGCCAGCAATCCACCCTTTAATGCGCCATATTTTTCGATTGCTTCTAATCCATATTGAGAACATGTGGGAATATAAGGACATTTTGTTCTCTTCATCGGTGACAGATATTTCTGATAGAGACGTATTAATTTAATCAGAAGTTTCTTTATCATTTACTTCACCTGCTATCTGATGTCTTTCTGCCAGATTCATAAATGCACTTTCGATCTCTCTGTAGCTTTTGTCCTTTGCACCAGCTCTGGCAATTACAACAATATCAAGATTATGTTTAAATAAATCTTCGTTTAATCGATAACATTCTCTTATCAGTCTGGTGATTCTGTGGCGTACCACACTATTCCCTACTTTTTTGCTTACTGATATTCCCAGACGATTCTTCATATGCTGATTCTCTAGCACATACATCACCAGATACCGATTAGCTTTTGATGTTCCATTTCTGTATACATGTTGAAAATCTCTGTTTTTCTTTAAGGACTCTGAATATTTCATAGAATCCCCTTTCTTTAATAAAAAGCTTTTTTATAGAAGAAAAGACCACATGAACTGCGGTCTTGTATATCTTATGCTGATAACTGCTTTCTTCCTTTTAATCTTCTGGCAGCTAATACTTTACGGCCACCTTTTGTGCTCATACGAGCTCTGAATCCATGAACTTTAGCTCTGGATCTTTTCTTTGGCTGAAATGTCATTTTCATAGGTAAAGCACCTCCTTTATCTATTATAGCGTATTCGTAATATTTTCCTAGAACATCATTTCAATTATATTCATAATGACCCTGTTCGTCAAGCCAAAATATTAAAAATCTCAAGAAATATCAGCATTTCAGCCAATTGTGGATTAACCCACACATCTATGTGGAAAGTTATGGTTAACGTAAAGTTATCCACTTTTTGTGGATAACTTGTGGATAACTCTAATTTTTCCTGTGTTTTTATCCCCATTTTTCGACTGTTTTTTACACAACATACTCAAAAAGACCTTTATTTTACATCTTTTTCAGTGTGGATACACTTATACACAATCCCCATAGCTCTTTTTCCACTATTTCCAATGTTATGTAAACTTATGGAGTTTTATCCACCATTTCATGGTTATACACATGTGGACAAAGTGGAAAACTATCCCCGTAACATGTGAATTTTCCCCCTTTATACCCCCAATTAACCGTTGCTAATCACGCGAATTTATTATAATATATAAAAGGATATTTATGTCTTTTGACTTATACTATAAACTTTCAAAAAACCAGGAGATAGAAACATGGATAAAGTGATTGAAAATTGGGATAAAATTCTGCAGACTGTTAAAGCAGATTACGATGTAGGCGATGTTGCCTTTAATACCTGGCTGAAGCCGCTAAAAGTCTATGATGTCAAGGATAATGTGATTACAATTCTTGTTCCTTCCGAACAGGTTGTTTTAATAAACCTTCTTAATAAGAAGTATAAGCTTCTCCTTCAGGTTACTATTTGCGAAATAACCGGCATGGATGAATGCGAAGTCAAATTCATATCTCCTGATGAGGCACCCAAAAAAGAAGTTTCTTCTTATGATAATGCTGCAGCAGAAACAGGTCTTACCGATATTGACCGCCGCTGTGAAGAAGCTCACCTTAATCCCAAATATATTTTTGATACCTTTATCGTCGGTAACAATAATAAATTTGCACAGGCCGCAGCCCTTGCAGTTGCTGAATCTCCGGGAGATACATACAACCCACTGTTTATCTATGGAGGTGCCGGTCTTGGTAAAACCCATCTTATGCATTCCATCGCTCATTATATTATTGAGCACGATGAAAACAGCAAAGTTTTGTATGTTACCAGTGAAGAATTTACCAATGAACTGATTGAAACGATCCGAAACGGAAACAACTCAGCAATGTCCAAATTCCGTGAAAAATACAGAAACATCGATGTTCTTCTTGTCGATGATATTCAGTTTATTATAGGAAAGGAATCTACACAGGAAGAATTTTTCCATACCTTTAACAGTTTGCACAGTGCGAAAAAACAGATCATCATATCTTCTGATAAACCGCCAAAAGATATGGAAATCCTGGAAGAACGTTTCCGTTCCAGATTCGAATGGGGGCTGATCGCAGATATCACCCTTCCGGATTATGAGACACGAATGGCTATTCTTCATAAAAAAGAAGAACTGGAAGGCTATAATATCAGCGAAGAAGTCATCAAATATATCGCAACAAATATCAAATCCAATATCCGAGAACTGGAAGGTGCTTTCAACAAAGTCATGGCCAGCTCCAAACTGGAAAAGAAAGAAGTAACCCTGGAACTTGCCGAACAGGCATTAAAAGACATTATTTCACCGGATGAACAGAAGGTGATCACTCCAGATTACATTATTTCTGTAGTTGCTGAGCATTATCACGTAACAGTTGCAGATCTCTGCGGCAATAAACGAAGCTCCAAAATCGTTATGCCACGACAGATTGCAATGTATCTGTGCCGTGATATTATAGATACTTCGCTCAAAACAATCGGCAAAAATCTGGGAGACCGTGACCATACCACAGTTATGCACGGGATAGAAAAGATTGAGAACGAATTAAAGACAAATGATAACCTCAAAAACTCCATTGATACGTTAAGGAAAAAAATTAATCCACAAGGTTAAGAGACTTTTCCACACACAATTTTAACTTTGAAAGTCGTTTATACACGGAGTTATACAGTAAAGAAATCCCCGTTTTTCAAGGTTTGAAAGACTTTTTCACATATTCACACCCCCCTAAGGCGGCTACGGCGGATTTCTTTATATATTTTTATTTATAAAGCAGATTCCGACACAGAAAGGAGTTATACACACATGAAAATCATCTGTTCCAAAAGTAATCTTTTAAAAAGCGTAAATATATCTTTGAAAGCTGTACCATCCAAAACAACAATGCCAATTCTTGAATGTATTCTTATGGATGCAACAACAAACCAGATCAAATTTACTACCAATGACATGGAACTTGGTATTGAAACAATCGTTGAGGGCCATATTGAAGAAAAAGGTATGGTTGCTCTTGATGCAAAAATCTTCTATGAAATTATTCGAAGACTTCCGGATAATGATGTAACCATTACCACAGACAGCAATTTCGTAGCTACGATCACCTGTGAAAAAGCCAAATTTACAATTCCGGGCAAAGCAGGCGAAGATTTTGCATATCTTCCGGTTATTGAAAAAGATGAATCACTGACTCTTTCTCAGTTTACTTTGAAAGAAATGATTCGTCAGACAATCTTTTCCATTGCAGTTAATGAAAATAACCGCCTGATGACTGGAGAATTATTTGAAATAAAAGATAATTGTCTGAAAATTGTTTCTCTGGATGGTCATCGTATCTCTATCCGGAAGATGCCTCTGAAAAAAGAATATTCAGATCGCAAGATCGTTGTTCCAGGCAAAACATTAAGTGAGATAAGCAAGATCCTGTCCGGTGAAATTGATGATCAGGTAAGTATCTATTTTACAAAAAATCATATTCTGTTTGAATTTGACCAGACCATGGTTGTTTCCAGACTGATCGAAGGAGAATATTTCCGCATTGATCAGATGCTTTCCAGTGATTACGATACAAAAGTCAGCGTAAACAAAAAAGAATTCCTTGACTGTATTGACCGAGCAACACTTCTGGTACGAGAAGGTGATAAGAAACCAATCGTAATTGAGATCAAAGACAACAGCATGGAACTGAAAATCGATTCTGCTATGGGTTCCATGAATGAAGAGATTGATATTGAAAAAGATGGTAAAGATATTCTCATCGGATTCAACCCGAAATTCCTGATCGATGCTTTGAAAGTTATAGATGATGAAGTAATTCATATGTATCTGATGAACCCGAAAGCACCATGTTTTATCAGAGATGATGAAGAAAACTACACATATCTGATCTTGCCGGTAAATATCAGTCAGAATCAGAATAGATAAAAATAGAATCAGTCCAGATAAGAGGTGAATGATTTGGAAATCAAAATCAGAGATGAATTTATAAAACTCGGACAGGCTTTGAAACTTGCCGGAGTCGTAGAAGACGGAGTGGAAGCAAAGTATGCGATTCAGGATGGTCTTGTTCAGGTAAATGGTGAAGTTGACCAGCGAAGAGGCCGTAAGGTTTATGAAGGTGATGTGATCACTTTTGAAGATCAGGAAATCAAAGTCATCAGATAATTATGTATATAGAATCGATAGAACTTAAGAATTTCAGAAATTATCAGGATCTGCAGCTGGATTTTGATAAAGGAACCAATATTTTTTATGGAGATAATGCGCAGGGTAAAACCAATATTCTGGAATCTGTGTATATTTGTGGGACAACGAAATCACATAAAGGAAGTAAAGACAAAGAAATCATTCGTTTTGGAGAGGAAGAATCTCATATTCGAATGATGGTAAAAAAGGATGAGCTTTCTTATAAGATCGACATGCATCTTCGTAAAAATAAGGCAAAAGGCGTGGCAATTAATGGATTGCCGATCAAAAAAGCCAGGGAATTATTTGGAATCGTAAATCTTGTTTTTTTCTCACCGGAGGATCTGAATATCATCAAAAACGGACCTGGTGAGAGAAGGAGATTTATGGATCTGGAATTATGCCAGCTTGACCAGATATATCTGACGGATCTGGCAGGATATAATCATATCGTAAATCAGAGAAACCGTCTTCTGAAAGATCTTTACCAGAATCCTTCTTTACGGGAAACACTGGAAATCTGGGACATTCAGATGTTGCAGTACGGAAAGAAGATCATTGAAAAAAGGCGGGATTTTGTCAGAGACCTGAATGATGTGATTCAGGATATCCACCGTAATCTGACGGGTGGAGAAGAACATCTTGAGGTCATTTATGAACCGAGTACAGAGTCAGAATGCTTTGAAGAAACTTTGAAAAAAAACAGAGAACGTGATATGCGGATGAAAATGACATCTGCCGGTCCACACAGAGATGATCTGTGTTTTATGGTAAACGGGATCGATATCCGGAAATTTGGTTCACAGGGACAGCAGAGAACAGCGGCCCTGTCTTTGAAACTTTCAGAAATCTATCTGGTAAAAGAAAAAATCAAAGATACGCCGATACTTCTTCTGGATGATGTACTTTCAGAGTTGGACAGCAACAGACAGACATATCTGCTGGACAGCATTCATGATATACAGACGCTGATCACTTGTACGGGACTGGATGATTTTGTAAGCCATCAGTTTCATATCAACAAAGTTTTCAAAGTAGTAAAAGGAGAAGTGTTTAACCCTGTAAATTAAAGCATTTTTGTGGTTATCACATTTTGACAAGCATTATGGCATATGTTACACTGTTTTTAATATTGGAAAGTTGGTGAATGCATTGGATAAAGAGGAATTTCGGATCAAACTCGAAGAAATAAATCGCCTTGTAGAAAAGAAAAATTACAAGGATGCTATGGAAGTGGTAGACAGTATTGACTGGCGTCGTGTTAAGAATGTTCGTACCTTATGCGTTGTTGGAGAAATCTATGCAGCAAATAAAAGATACGAAGACAGTAAGGAAATCTTCCTTTTGGCTTATCATAGAGCACCGATTGGCAAAAATATTTTATACCGCCTGATTGAAGTATCCCTCAAGATGAAGGATATCGCTGAAGCAGAAGAATTTTATGAGGAATTTCTGGAGGTTGCACCAAATGATAACACCAGATATATCCTCAAGTACAAAATCTGCAAGGAAAAACAGGTTTCTCTGGATGAACAGATCAAGATCCTGGAGGAATACAAAGAAAAAGAATTTACAGAGCGCTGGTCTTATGAACTGGCAAAACTGTATTATCAGAATGGAGATACTCAGAAGTGTCTGAGTCTTTGTGATGAAATGGTTCTCTGGTTCAGTGACGGAAAATATGTTATGAAGGCACTGGATCTCAAGAACAGAATGGGAATGCTGACGGGAGAAGAAAAAGAAAAATATGACAGTCAGTTTATTCCAAAACTTACACCTGTAAAAGATGCGGATTCTATCAATGAAGAAAAGCCTGCGCAGGAAGTGAAAACTGCAGAAGAGGACGGACCTGTGATAGAGAGCGTAGCAATCGATGAGAGAGATGTCAACAGTGCAGAAAGTCTTCAGGAAAAAATTTCGAAAGGTATCAGAGATATCTTCAGTGGAAACAAAAAGAAAGAAACTGAAGAAGATTTCATGAAAGAAGAACAGGAAGCTCAGGAAGAAGTCCAGGAGGAACTTATCAAAGACATTTCTTCTGATGAGACTGATGTGAATGTTCCGGAACTTGAGCCGGAAGATGCAGTGATCCATCCGCCTAAGAATCCAGGACAGTCTGTTTTCAGCAATATGGAAGAAATGATCGAGCAGGTTACCGAAGAGGAGATCAAGAGCGGTCCGGAAGAACCGACTGCCGGAGAAAATACGGAGATACTGGAATCAGAGGATACTCTGGAAGCAGCTGAGCCTGCTGAAAATGTTGAAGCTGAGAAGGAAGATAAAGCGGCTGAGAATACAGAAAAACAGCCGATTGAAATGAAAATGCCGGAGCTTGAAATTCCGGAATCCATGAAGAATATGAATTTGGATAATCCTGAAGAAATAGAAATTCCAAAAGCACCGGATATCTGCCTGCCAGGTGCAGAAAATGCATCTTCAGATGATTTTGAATTTAATCTTGAAGATACGATCCTTGCAGCTGCGTCTGCCCAGGGAATTGAAATTCCGAAAGGACCGATTCCGGCAAAGAAACCAGCTGAAGAGGTTCAGGAAACTGTTCCGGAGGACGATGAAGAATATATGTCCGAAGAAGATCTTCAGAGTGCAGAGGATGAATTTATGAATGGTCCGGCAGGAAAAGCAGTCGAGCCGGAACAGGATGAAACGGAATCCGATGAGAATGATCAGGAAGAACCGGAAACAGATGAATTTGATTCTCTGATGGAAGATGATGAAGATTTCGGAGAAGAAGACGGTTATGAAGATGAGGATGATCTGCTGAAAGGAATGGATTTCCTCAATGATATTGATAATGCAGAGACAATGGAGATTCCTGTCAGAGAAGTTAAGAAATCCAAACCTGCGAAAAAAGCAAAAAAACCGGTTTCAGAAGAAGAAGAAATGGAACAGCTGATCGATTCTATGCAGCCTAAGAAAAATGCAGAAGATATCATTCCGAGGGAAAAAGTACTTACAGAGGATGAAGAGAAGCTCTTTACATACTTTGCAAAAGTACCTGGACTGAAAGAACAGATCCTTGATACGCTTTGTGATGTACAGATGGGTGCTGCAGATAAAACATCCAGAACAGGTAACGTGATTGTTATGGGTGGTCGTGAAACCGGAAAAACCCGCCTGATCTCAAGTCTGATTCCTGCAATCTGCAAAGAGCTGAATCTGGATGCATCCAAAGTTGCCTATGTATTTGCAGATCAGATCAATGGCAAGAATATTGCAGAGATCGTCAGCAAGATGGCAGGAGGATTCCTGGTTATCGAAAACGCAAATCAGCTTACCAAAGAAACAGTAAATCAGCTGAACAAAGCAATGGAATTCCGTACAGACGGTCTGATCGTTATCATCGAAGATGAAAAGATCGGTATGCGTAAACTGATTGCGAGATTCCCGAAATTTACATCCAAATTTACATCTATGATTAATATTCCGGTATTTACCAATGATGAGCTTGTTAACTTTGCAAAAGTGTACACAAGAGAAAATGGATATACTATTGATCAGATGGGTATGCTTGCACTGTATAATCTGATCAGTACAAGCCAGAAAGAAGATCAGCCGATGAATGTAGGCGCTGTCAAAGAAATCATTGATAATGCCATTGCAAAATCCAAAGGCGGACTTCGCAAGCTGATAGGCAAGAAGAAAGTCAATCCTGACGGATACATGGTACTTTACGAGAAAGATTTCAGCTGAAAAATTAAAATGAGCATACGCAACAGGAGGAAATTATGACCAGACCTTATCTTGGAAACCCGAAATATACCATTGAAGTTCTTCAAAAGTACGGATTTGTGTTCCAGAAAAGGTTTGGTCAGAATTTTCTGATCGATACCCGTGTTCTGGACAGGATCATTGAGGCATCTGAAATTACAAAAGATGATTTTGTACTGGAAATCGGACCAGGAATCGGAACGATGACTCAGTATCTGGCAGATGCGGCCAGAGAGGTTACTGCAGTTGAGATTGATGACGCGTTGATCCCGATTCTTCAGGATACGCTGAAAGAGTGGGATAATGTATCTGTGATACATGGTGATATCCTGAAGACAGATATCCGGAAGATCGCAGATGAAAAGAATCAGGGACGTCCGATCAAAGTTGTGGCAAATCTGCCGTATTATATAACAACACCGATCATCATGGGACTGTTTGAAAGTCATGTGCCTGTAGATTCCATTACGGTAATGGTTCAGAAAGAAGTTGCAGACAGAATGCAGACAGGTCCCGGATCCAAGGATTATGGCGCTTTATCACTGGCAGTACAGTATTATGCAAAACCGGAGATCGTGGCAAATGTTCCGCCGAACTGTTTTATGCCGAGACCGAAGGTTGGCAGTGCAGTGATCCGGCTGACCAGACATCAGAATCCGCCGGTACAGGCAAAGGATGAAAAGCTGATGTTCCGTATTATCCGCGCTTCTTTTAACCAGAGAAGAAAGACACTGGCAAACGGATTAAAAAATTCACAGGAGCTGCAGTTTACCAAAGAACAGGTTGAGCAGGCAATCACGGAATGTGGACTTCCACTGAATATCCGAGGTGAGGCTCTTACCCTGGAACAGTTTGCTGCACTGGCAGATATTTTTGTAGATATGAAATAATAAAAATAACAACTATAAAAGGCATCCGGTGGCTGGTCGGATGCCTTTTATAGTAATATTTATTAAATTTAAAAGGAAGGAGAGTTGATTGCTTTTCGGCAATCAACATATGAAAAAGAAAATTTTATAAAAATAATGTTGGCTGTATTATTTTTATGGTCTTAGTATATCCAGAAATTGTGATGGAATCATGTTTAACTTATGAAAAAAAAGTGAACGATTGTCGAAAGTTCTATGAATTAAGAATATTTTACAGCTTTTTTTTCAGAGTGTGTTATAATGCAGTTCGTATCATTGATAGAAAATGTAATTGTATTTATTCAGGAGGTAATTAAAATGATGAAAATAAACAAATTAAGCGCATTTATTCTTGCAGGAGCTCTTACATGTACTGCACCTGCCATGGTTTATGCAGATCAGACAACCGATGCTGCTGTAGATCAGGCAGTAGAACTTCTGGAGCAGAGTGGAGTAGATGACCTGTTATCAGATCCGGATAAAGTGGTAGATCTTATTATCGCTGCCAAAGAAACTCTGGGAACAGTAAATGTAACAGATGATCAGATCAGCAGTGCACTGGATGTTGCAGCTGGAGAATTAGGGGTAACTCTTTCTGATTCTGACAAATCCACATTAATTCAGTTGTACAATAAATTCAAAAACATGGATCTGGATGAGAATGAGCTGAGATCTCAGGTAAACAAAGTGTATGACAAACTGGAAAGCCTTGGAATTACGAAAGAAGATGTGAAGGGAATTCTTGGCAAACTTGTTGAGCTTGTAAAAGGATTTCTGAACTAAGAAGAGTTCTGTTATATGACAATGTATAAAATACACAACAAGTAAAATAACATAAAAAAACCATATGTTACATTTTTATAAAAAACGAGGATGAAAAACGAAAAAATTGTGCAAATACACGAAAGGTTCATGACTTGTTCATACTATGTTCATAAATGACTGGTACTATAAGGATAGTTCGAAAGAGCTACACAAAACAGACGTTGTAATGTTCTTCATTACACATAAATTTTTTCATAATAATCGCCCCGGTAAACCACTGCCGGGGCACTCCTCGTTTATAAGCCCCTATTTTGGGGGCTTTTTTTATTTTACAGGTTATAATATAATTGATATAAGGGTACAAAAGAATGTATTGAAGGAAATGCATTGCGAAAACATGTGGCATGCTATAATACAGATAATAAATAAAGAATAACAAGTATAAGTAAAGGAGAACGGAAAATCATGGCTGAATCAATGAAAGATTATGAAAAAGAACTGGAAGAGTCTATGAAAACAATAGAAGAAGGCGATATTCTTACAGGGACTGTAATCAGTGTAGATGAAAAAGAAGTAATCCTTGATCTGAAATATTATGCAGAGGGCGTGATTCCGGCAGAAAACTACAGCAGAGAACCGGGATTCAGCCTGAAGGATGAAGTACATGAAGGAGATGAAGTCTCTGCAACAGTTGTAAGAAAAGACGATGGACAGGGAAATATTCTTCTTTCCAGAGTTGAGGCAGTAGACGTGCTGGCATGGGATAAATTAAAAGAACTGAAAGAATCCGGTGAAGTGCTGGATGTTGTAGTAAAAGGAATCACAAATGCCGGTGTTATTGCGTATGTGGAAGGTGTAAGGGGATTTATTCCAGCATCCAAACTTGCACTGAATTATGTGGAGGACACAGAAGAATATCTGAATAAACCGATTCAGGTACAGGTGCTGGATGTAGACAAAGAAAGTAAGAAACTGATTCTTTCTGCCAAAGAAATTCTCAGAGCAAAAGCGGAAGAAGAAAGAAAAAATAAAGTTTCAAACCTGGAGATTGGTCTTGTAACAGAAGGAACTGTAGAGAGTCTTCAGCCATATGGGGCATTTGTAAATCTTGGAGATGGACTTTCCGGCCTGGTTCACATTTCACAGATCTGTGAAAAAAGGATCAAGAAACCATCAGAGGTTCTGGCAGTGGGAGATACGGTAAAGGTCAAAGTTACTGCGATCAAAGATGGCAAACTCAGTCTCAGCATCAAAGAAGCAACAGATATGATGGCAAAGGAAATCGAAGAAGAGGTTTACGAAGTGCCGGATGCAGGAGAGCAGGCAACGACTTCTCTGGGATCACTTTTTGCAAACATTAAATTAGATTGATTAATAAGAGGATTTTATTTTTATGAAAAATCAGGAAAAAATTTTTGTTATCGGACACAAAAATCCGGATACAGATTCCATCTGTTCTGCAATCGCCTATTGTGATATCAAAAACAGAACTACGCAGGAAAGCAGATATATTCCAAAACGTGCAGGACAGATCAATGAAGAAACAGAATATGTACTGAATCGTTTTGGAGTACATCCACCAGGATACTTAAGCAATATAGGAACACAGGTAAAGGATATGGATATCCGCCTGAGTCCGGAAGCAAATAAGAGCATGTCACTGAAAAATGCATGGGATCTGATGCAGGAAAACAGCATCGTTTCTCTGCCGATTCGTGAAAAAGACGGCACATTGGAAGGCCTGATCACAATTGGTGATATTGCAAAAACATATATGGATACAACAGACAGCTATCTCCTTTCCAGAGCGAGAACGCAGTATCTGCGAATCGCTGAGACAATCGGAGGAAAAGTGATCGAAGGTAACGCACATGGATATTTTATCCAGGGAAAGATTATGGTAGCAACTGCCAATCCGGATAAGATGAAAGAATATGTAGAAGAAAATGATATGGTCATCATGGGTAATCGTGAAGAAGACCATCTGCAGGCGATTGAGCAGAATGTAAGCTGTATCATCGTTGGAATGGGGATTGAAGTTACCGAAAAGGTACTGAAACTGGCACATGAGAAAGATATCGTCATTATTTCTTCTCCGTATGATACCTTTACGATTTCACGTCTGATCAATCAGAGTATTCCTGTTAAATATATCATGAAAACAGATAATCTGGTTACATTTAACACAGAAGATTTTACAGATGATATTCAGGAAGTAATGATCAAACATCGTCATCGTGCATTCCCGGTCATCAACAAAAAAGGCAAATGTATTGGTACGATTTCCAGACGTAATTTTCTGGACATGCACAGGAAAAAAGTGGTTCTGGTAGATCATAATGAAAAAGACCAGGCTGTAGATAATATTGATAAGGCTGATATCATGGAGATCATTGATCATCATAAACTGGGTACACTGCAGACAATGCAGCCGATCAGTTTCCGCAATCAGCCGGTTGGCTGTACAGGCACGATCATGTATCAGATGTATGGAGAACAGAAACTGGAGATTCCGCCTAAAATCGCCGGACTTCTCTGCGCTGCGATCATTTCTGATACACTGATGTTCCGTTCTCCGACCTGTACACTGCAGGACAAAATGGCTGCAGGTGCACTTGCACTTATTGCAGACATTTCCATTGAAGAATTTGCAAGAGAAATGTTTAAGGCAGGAAGCAATCTGAAAGACAAATCTCCGGAGGAAATCTTCTATCAGGATTACAAGAAGTTTATTGCAGAGGGAGATATCTGCTTCGGTGTAGGTCAGATCAGCTCCATGGATGCAGATGAACTGCGCGAGATCAAAGAGCGTCTGATTCCGTTTATGGTCAGCGAATGCGGACGTCACGGTGTATCAAGAGTATACTTTATGCTGACAGATATTATGGAGCAGTCTACAGAACTTCTGTTCTATGGCGAGGGAAGTGAGGAAATGGCTGTCAATGCATTTAAGATTGAACCTAAGGATGGAACGATTTATCTGAAAGGTGTCGTATCACGTAAGAAACAGCTGATTCCGCCACTTATGGAGGCCGCACAGATGATCGGCAGCGATTACGTATAAATCGGAGGAAAACAAATGGCAAAACAAACATGGAAACCAGGCAATATGATATACCCGATCCCGGCAGTCATGGTGAGCGTTACAGATGGGAAAGGGCAGGATGATATTATAACGGTTGCATGGACCGGTACCATCTGTACCAATCCTCCGATGGCTTATATTTCAGTAAGACCGGAGCGTTTTTCCTATCACATGATAAAAGAAACCGGAGAATTCGTGATCAATCTGACAACAGAAGAACTTGCTGCAGCAACGGATTACTGTGGAGTCAGATCCGGACGTGATGTAGATAAATTCAAAGAGACCGGACTTACGAGAGAAAAGGCGGATATCGTAAAAGCACCGATGATAAAAGAGGCTCCGGTGTCAATCGAATGCAGAGTAAAAGAAATCAGAGAGCTTGGTTCACATCATATGTTTCTGGCAGAGGTTGTTGCAGTTCATGCAGACGAACGCTATATGGACGAAAATAATCGTTTTGACCTGAACAGAGCCAGACCGCTGGTCTATTCTCATGGAGAATATCTTGGCACAGGAAAGAAGCTGGGAACTTTTGGATACAGTGTAAAAAAACGTAAAAAAACTGTTCCCCCAAAAACGAAAAAGACCGCCAAGCCTTGATTTAAAAGAGATTGCAGAATACTGCTGTTTATGGTAAAATATTCTTTAAGCAATTCATAAGAGACAGGAGAAAAGAAATTTTATGAATAATATAACGTTGATAGGAATGCCGGGAGCAGGAAAAAGTACAATAGGGGTTGTACTGGCGAAGGTATTGGGCTATCAGTTCCTTGATTCCGATCTTCTGATTCAGAAACAGGAAAAGAGACGCCTGTCCGAAATCATAGAAGAAGAAGGATATAAAGGATTTAAAGATGTTGAGAATCGTGTCAATGCATCAATAGAGGCAGAGAATACGGTCATTGCAACAGGTGGAAGCGTTGTTTACTGCGAAGAAGCCATGGAACATCTGAAATCCATAGGAACCGTTGTGTATTTGAAATTGTCTTTAAATGCTCTTTCAAAGCGACTCGGAAATCTGAAGGGCAGAGGCGTTTTGCTGAGAGAAGGACAGAATCTTACGAATCTGTATGAAGAAAGAACTCCATTGTACGAAAAGTACGCAGATATTGTGATAGATGAAGAGGGGAAAGATCTGGAAGCAAGTCTGGAGATTCTTCTGAAAACACTGAAAGAAAACTAAGAGTAACCATTGAAAAGCAGGGGAGCAGAAGCGTACAGAGGAAATTTTTATTTACAAATGTGAAATTTGTGTTATAATACGAAACTGAGCTTTTTAACAAAGTATTAAAAGTTTTTAAAAGTCTGATAATAAATTTCTGATATTTGCTTCGGCTTACGGAGTGAAAATAATTATAGAGGTGCTTTATGGAACAGTATGTAATTAAAGGCGGCAACCCGTTAGTGGGAGAAGTAGAAATTGGTGGCGCCAAAAATGCTGCACTTGCAATTCTTTCTGCAGCAATTATGACGGATGAAACAATCCTTATCGAGAACCTGCCTGATGTAAGAGACATTAATGTTTTATTGGAAGCAATCGCCGGTATTGGCGCACAGGTAGAGCGAATTGACAGATCTACAGTAAAAATCAATGGTTCTACGATCAACGACATCAGCGTTGATTATGAATATATTAAAAAAATCCGTGCATCCTATTATCTTCTGGGTGCATTACTTGGTAAATACAAACATGCAGAAGTACCGCTTCCTGGCGGATGCAACATCGGAAGTCGTCCGATAGACCAGCATCTCAAAGGATTCCGTGCACTTGGTGCATCTGTGAATATTCTTCACGGTGCGATCGTTGCCGAGACAGAGAATCTTCACGGAAGTCATATCTTCCTGGATGTAGTTTCTGTAGGAGCTACGATCAATATCATGATGGCAGCATCTATGGCGTCAGGACGTACGATCATTGAGAATGCAGCAAGAGAGCCGCATGTCGTTGATGTTGCGAACTTCCTGAACAGCATGGGCGCCAACATCAAAGGTGCAGGTACAGATGTTATCCGTATCAAAGGTGTTGAGAAACTTCACCGTACTGAATATTCCATCATCCCGGATCAGATTGAAGCCGGAACATTTATGTTCGCAGCTGCAGCAACTGGTGGTGATGTTACCGTTAAGAATGTTATCCCGAAACATCTGGAAGCAACTACAGCCAAACTGGAAGAAATCGGCTGTGAGGTTGAAGAATTTGATGATGCTGTACGTGTACGTGCAGGCAAGAGACTTCACCGCACACATGTGAAGACACTTCCTTATCCGGGATATCCGACAGATATGCAGCCGCAGATCGCAGTAACTCTGGCACTTGCAGAAGGAACCAGTATTGTTACGGAGAGTATTTTTGAAAACCGTTTCAAATATGCGGACGAGCTTTCCAGAATGGGAGCATGCATTAAAGTCGAAGGTAATTCAGCAATCATCGACGGTGTCAAGAAACTGACAGGCGCAAGAGTAAGTGCACCGGATCTCCGTGCAGGAGCAGCACTTGTCATTGCAGGTCTGGCAGCAGACGGAATCACTGTTGTTGATGATATCGTTTATATCCAGCGTGGATATGAGAATTTCGAAGAGAAACTGAGAAGTCTCGGTGCTGAGATTGAGAAAGTTTCCAGCGAGAAAGAAATCCAGAAATTCCGTCTTCGCGTAGGATGATAAAAATTGTCACTTCTTATACTTGACAATTATATAAAATGAGTATATTGTATGTACTGCAATATCAACTAAGAATAACTAAATAAAACGGCCTTTTATTCAGAGTGGTGGAGATACAAAGGATCTGAGAAGCCACGGCAACCCCTTTTTATGAGGAAGGTGCCAACCTGAGCGAGTCATCGAACAATAAGAGGATTGAAATCGAATTCAAGACAGTCCTGTTGTTGGGGCTGTCTTTATTTTTTGTTATACAGGCTGAAAAAGTCATAATGCCGTTCGTGCTTGCACGTATAGGCATTTGAATTTGGAAGCCGCCCAATCATGAGGAAGTAGCGATTTTTGAAAAAAATCTGCGGATTCCGAATGATTGCAGAATTACGAGAATTGCGAAGCAATGGAGTAATTCGTAGAACATAAATTTACTGATTATTTACAGAAAGAGGTTTAACAATGGAAAAAGAGAAAATTTTATTTACTTCTGAATCAGTAACAGAAGGCCATCCGGACAAAATGTGCGATGCTATTTCTGATGCTATTCTTGATGCAATTATGAAAGAAGATCCGATGGGACGTGTTGCATGCGAGACAGCAACTACAACAGGTCTTGTACTTGTAATGGGTGAGATCACTACAAGTGCTTATGTTGATATCCAGAAAATCGTAAGAGATACTGTAAGAGAAATCGGTTATACCCGTGGCAAATATGGATTTGATGCAGATACATGTGCAGTTATCACTGCAATTGATGAGCAGTCGGCAGATATTGCAATGGGTGTAGACAAAGCTCTCGAAGCAAAAATGGGTGAAGATGAGATAGACGCGATCGGTGCCGGAGACCAGGGTATGATGTTCGGATATGCTTCTAATGAGACAGAGGAGTATATGCCATATGCAATCAACATGGCCCATAAACTTGCACGTCAGCTTACAAAAGTTCGTAAAGATGGCACTCTGAAATATCTGAGACCGGATGGAAAGACTCAGGTATCTGTAGAATATGATGAGAACGGCGCTCCAAAGAGACTGGAAGCAGTAGTTCTTTCTACACAGCATGATGAGGATGTAACTCAGGAGCAGATTCATGAGGACATCAAAAAATATGTATTTGATCCGATTCTCCCGAAAGAGCTGATCGATGATGAGACAAAATTCTTCATTAACCCGACAGGTCGTTTCGTAATCGGTGGACCGCACGGCGATGCAGGTCTGACAGGAAGAAAGATCATCGTAGATACTTACGGTGGATACGCTCGTCACGGCGGTGGAGCTTTCTCCGGTAAAGACTGTACAAAAGTAGACCGTTCTGCAGCATATGCAGCACGTTACGTTGCTAAAAATCTGGTTGCAGCAGGTCTTGCAGATAAATGTGAGATTCAGCTTTCTTATGCAATTGGTGTAGCACAGCCGACATCTATCATGGTAGATACATTCGGAACAGGGAAACTTGCAGATGAGAAACTGGTAGAGATTGTTCGTGAGAACTTCGACCTTCGTCCGGCTGGAATCATTAAAATGCTTGATCTGAGAAGACCAATCTACAGACCGACCGCAGCATATGGTCACTTCGGACGTAACGATCTGGATCTTCCGTGGGAAGCACTGGATAAAGTAGACGCACTGAAAAAATATCTGTAAGTTATACATAGTGGCTGGTAACAGACACGCTTAATACAGACCTATAAAAGTCTGGCTTTAAGGGATTACCTTAAAGTCAGACTTTTTTTAATTAAGTTAATAGCAGAAAATCATAAAAAAAGTATAAAGTTCTCCGTTAATACACAACTCTATGGTATGATAAAAGCTATCAGACAGGGATTTAAAACAGGATCCCGCGAGATACGAAGAAAAGATGGGGAGGGTCTTAGGATGAAATTAAAGACAAGACTGATATTTTCTTTTTGTGTCATGCTGTTTTTACCGATCGTGCTTGCAGGCACTGCATTACTTGCTGTTTATCAGATGCAGGTACATACGATCAAACAGACTTACGGGCTGGAAAAAGATGAGGGAAATTATCTGTTTTCCAACTCATTACAGATTCTGAACCGTTACACGAAAACGGATTTTGAAGAATTGGAAAAGATTGCCTGGTCGGATCCACAGAAGCTGACGGATAAGTCATATCTGGAACAGAAAAATACAGAACTTCAGGAAAAACAATCCTTTTTGGTAAGCGTTTCGGATGATCAGATTTATTATAACGGAGAGAAGAACTCGGTTCATACGGATGCACAGCTGTTGGAACTTCTTCCAGACTACGGATCACAGTGCGGAGATAATGGATATTATCTGGAAAACGATGTGCAGTGGCTGGTTAAGCAAGTGGATTTTCGGACAGCAGATGGACATCAAAACAGCGTCTATATCGTAGCATCTACGGAAAATGTGCTGCCGGAGATGAAAAAACTGATCATGGATATGGGCGTATCCGTCGTTTTGGTACTGATCCTTACTGCAGCAGTCATGACAATTTGGATCTATAAAGGCATTATCAACCCGATCGCAAAACTGAAAGTTGCTACGCAGAATATCAAAGAAGGAAATCTGGATTTTACCATAGAAGCGGAAAACGAAGATGAAATCGGGGAACTGTGCCGGAACTTTGAACAGATGCGGCAACGCTTGAAAGAAAGCACAGAAGAAAAGATTTCTTCTGAGAAGGAAAACCGTATTCTGATCAGTAATATCGCTCATGATCTGAAGACCCCGTTGACGACGATCAAAGGTTATGCGGAAGGTATCATGGACGGGATCGCCAATACGCCGGAAAAACAGGAGAAATACATCCGGACAATCTACAATAAAGCGACAGAAATGGATCGCCTGATCAATGAGCTGACGTTGTATTCCAAGATCGATACGAACCGTATCCCGTATAACTTTAAGAAGATTAACGTGGAAGAATATTTCAGCGATTGTGTAGAAGATATCGGACTGGAACTAGAAGCTGCGGATATCGGACTGGCATATTATAATTATGCGGATGAAAAAACAGTTATCATTGCAGATCCGGAGCAGTTGAAACGTGTGCTGTCCAATATTGTTGGAAATTCCGTGAAATATATGAATAAACAAAAAGGTTTCATTAACATCCGTATCAAAGATGTGGGTGATTTCATTCAGGTAGAGATTGAAGATAATGGGCAGGGAATCCCTGTCAAGGATCTGCCCTATATCTTTGACAGGTTTTACCGGAGTGACGCATCCCGTAACTCTGGCACCGGCGGAAGCGGCATCGGACTTTCCATTGTTAAGAAGATCATTGAAGACCATGGTGGAAAAATATGGGCCACCAGTAAAGAAAATACAGGAACCGTTATGTATTTTGTAATAAGAAAGTATCAGGAGGGACCAAATGAGTAAGATTTTGATTATTGAAGATGAAGAAGCCATTGCAGATCTGGAGAAAGATTATCTGGAGCTGAGCGGATTTGAAGTGGAGATAGAGACAAGAGGCGATCGCGGACTGGAGCGCGCGTTAGAAACGGATTATGATATGTATATTTTGGATCTGATGCTTCCGGGCATCGATGGATTCGAGATCTGTAAGAAGATCCGTGAGGTAAAGAATACGCCTGTATTGATGGTGTCCGCGAAGAAAGACGATATCGATAAGATCCGTGGACTTGGCCTCGGCGCGGATGATTATATTACAAAACCATTTTCACCAAGTGAGCTGGTTGCCCGCGTAAAAGCGCATCTTGCCCGCTATGAACGTCTGATTTCCAGCAATGTGCAGGAAAACGAGATCATTGAGATCCGCGGCATCCGCATCGACAAAACTGCCCGCAGAGTATGGGTTAACGATGAAGAAAAGCAGTTTACTACAAAAGAGTTCGATCTACTTACATTCCTTGCCCAGAACCCGAACCATGTATTTACCAAAGAGGAACTGTTCAACAAGATATGGGATATGGAATCCATCGGAGACATCGCTACCGTAACCGTTCACATCAAAAAGATACGCGAAAAAATCGAATTCAACACCGCAAAACCGCAGTACATTGAAACTATATGGGGAGTAGGTTACAGATTCAAGCTGTAAGAAAGTAAGAGAAGTATGGATATTAGTATTATTTATGAAGACAGGGACATCATCGTCTGTCAGAAGCAGGGCGGAATTGCCGTCCAGACGCCGAGAATTGGTCAGCAGGATATGGTCAGCATCTTGAAAAACTACCGGGTATTGAAAAAAGAAGAACCCTACATCGGAATCATCCATCGTCTGGATCAGCCGGTGGAAGGCGTGATGGTCTTTGCAAAGACGAAGGCTGCGGCAGCCAGTCTTTCAAAGCAGATCGCCCAGCGGACGACGGATAAATATTATCTGGCGGTCGTACAGGGAAAATTTGCGGAGCAGCAGGGCGTGCTGGAGCATGATCTAGTGCGAGATGGAAGAAACAATCTGTCCCATGTGGCAAAGCCGGGAGAAAAAGATGCAAAACACGCGCGGCTCAGCTATGAAGTGCTGGAGTATCAGCCGGAGGCAGATGAAAGTCTGGTCAGGATTCATCTGGATACCGGCCGCCATCATCAGATCCGTGTACAGATGGCTGCCATCGGTCATCCGCTGGTGGGAGACCAGAAATATAATCCTCGGGCACAGCGGATACGTGGAAATGTCGCATTGTGTTCCTGTGAGATTGCCTTTGCCCATCCATCGACCGGTAAGCGGGAACATTTTCGGATCGTTCCTTCCAATCCGTTTTTTGGCCAGTTTACAAATATTAATGTTTAGTTTTAATAAAGCTGTGTAAATCTGTTGAAAAATTATAAGCATAAGAAAACTGTGTGATGCTGCCGAGTCTTATCTCGTGGGCTGCCGGTTTTGCAGAACCGGAACTTATGTACCGTTGCAAGTAGCACCCAGGCAGAAGCAGGTTTTCGCTGCTTGTGATTTTTCAATAGTCTATAACGGCTTGACATTTCAGATGCTTTCACTTACAATGGTTCAGAAATAAAAAACGACTGTGGAAATAGTATGTTTGCAGAAGGGCTGCAGAGAGGAGATTACTGGTGCGAGATCTCTGCCCGGAGCTTACTGAACCGACCCTTGGAGTCCGGCATGAAAAGTGTCGCGTATCTCTGCGTTAAAGAGAAATGAGCGTATATTCTTTTTGGAATATAAATCAGGGTGGTACCGCCGGAATTCCGGTCCCTAAGAGGAAACTTGTGGGGATTGTGAATCCGGCGTTTTTGGTTGCCTTTTCCCACAGAATCTGATAGAAGCGATATTAGAAGAAGAGAATAAATAACAAGGAGAGATCATCATGGCAAAAGACAAGAAATTAGTAGAAGCCATCACATCTATGGACGAAGATTTCGCCCAGTGGTATACAGATGTGGTTAAAAAAGCAGAACTTACCGATTATTCCAGCGTAAAGGGATGTATGGTAATCAAACCTTATGGTTATGCGATCTGGGAAAATATCCAGCATGAGCTTGACCGCAGATTCAAAGAGACAGGTGTAGAGAACGTATATATGCCAATGTTTATTCCGGAAAGCCTTCTGGAAGTAGAGAAAGACCATGTAGAAGGATTTGCACCGGAAGTGGCATGGGTGACTTATGGCGGTCTGAACCCGCTGCAGGAGCGTATGTGTGTACGACCGACTTCCGAAACACTGTTCTGTGATTTTTACAAAAATGCGATTCAGTCTTACCGTGATCTGCCGAAAGTATACAATCAGTGGTGCTCTGTTGTTCGTTGGGAGAAAGAGACAAGACCGTTCCTTCGTTCCAGAGAGTTCTTATGGCAGGAAGGACATACTGCCCATGCTACCGCAGAAGAAGCAGAACAGAGAACTGTACAGATGCTGAACCTGTATGCAGATTTCTGTGAAGAAGTGCTGGCAATGCCGGTTATCCGCGGACAGAAAACAGAGAAGGAAAAATTCGCAGGTGCAGAAGCTACCTATACCATTGAGGCTCTGATGCATGATGGTAAAGCGCTGCAGTCCGGTACCAGCCATAACTTTGGCGATGGATTTGCAAAAGCATTCGGCATCCAGTTTACTGATAAAGACAACAAGCTGAAATATGTACACCAGACCTCCTGGGGTATGACAACCCGTCTGATCGGCGCGATCATCATGGTCCATGGCGATGATTCCGGTCTGGTACTGCCGCCGCGTATCGCTCCGACCCAGGTTATGGTCATCCCGATCCAGCAGCACAAAGAGGGTGTTCTGGAGAAAGCAAATGAGATCCGTGAGCGTCTCGGCAAAGTGTGCCGTGCAAAACTGGATGACTCTGATAAGAGCCCGGGCTGGAAATTCTCCGAGCAGGAGATGCGTGGTATCCCGGTTCGTGTAGAACTTGGACCGAAAGATATTGCAAACAATCAGTGTGTACTGGTTCGCCGTGACACAAGAGAGAAGATCTCCGTATCCCTGGATGAAGTAGAGACAAAGATTACAGAGTTGCTTGAGACGATTCAGCAGGATATGTTCAATCGTGCAAAAGCACACAGAGATGCCCACATTTACGATGCACACAACTATGATGAGTTTGCTCAGATCGTAGAGAATCAGCCTGGATTTATCCGCGGTATGTGGTGCGGAAGCCGTGAGTGCGAGGAAAAAATCAAAGAAGATACTGCTGCTACCAGCCGCTGCATGCCGTTCCATGATCAGGAGCGTATCGCAGAGACTTGCGTTTATTGTGGAAAACCGGCGCATAAACTGGTATACTGGGGTAAAGCTTACTAAAGCAGAATTTATTAAATAATCAGCCGTGAGAAAGGAGGCGGATAAAATGTTAAACAGAAAAATGGAACTTCCCGAGCATGTGCGACATATTATCCGCCGCCTGATGTCTCATGGATATGAAGCTTATGCCGTGGGCGGATGCGTCCGCGATATGATGCTGGGAAGAGAACCGGAGGACTGGGATATTACGACTTCGGCGCTTCCGGAGCAGGTCAAGGAATTGTTTCCGCATACGATTGATACCGGTATCCAGCATGGCACTGTTACTGTTATGATCGACCATGAAGGCTATGAAGTTACCACTTACCGGATCGATGGAGAATACGAGGACAGTCGGCATCCAAAGAGCGTGCAGTTTACACCATTGCTGTTGGAGGACTTAAGGCGCAGGGATTTTACCTTTAATGCTATGGCTTACAATGATGAAGTCGGGCTGGTGGATGAGTTCCACGGGGCAGAAGATCTGGAACGACATGTCCTGCGGTGCGTGGGAGATCCAATGGAGCGGTTTCAGGAAGATGCTCTTCGTATGATGCGCGCCGTGCGTTTTGCAGCACAGTTGGACTGCGAGATCGAGGAAGCGACAAAAGAGGCAATCCAGAGACTGGCTCCCACGCTTTCCAAGATCAGTGCAGAACGGGTTCGTGTGGAACTGCTCAAACTTCTTATATCCCCTCATCCGGAAATGATGCGGCAGCTTTATGAATTGAAGATCACGGATGTGGTGCTTCCGGAATTTTCTGTTATGATGCAGACGCCACAGCACAACCGGCATCATCGGTATTCTGTGGGCGAGCATACCATTCATGCATTGCAGAACGTCCCGCCGGACAAGATCCTGCGATTGACAATGCTTTTCCATGATGTGGCAAAACCACCCTGTAAAACGACGGATGGCAACGGTGTGGATCATTTTATGGGACACCCGGAAAAAGGTGCGGAAATGACGCGTAAGATCCTGCGGCGTTTGAAATTTGATAATGCCACGCTTCAGCGGGTCGTTGCGCTGGTAAAGATCCATGACAATAAGCCTTCCCTGCGTCCGGTGCGGATACGAAAGGCGATCGTGCAGGACGGACTGGAGCAGTACCCGAACCTGTTTGTTGTGAAGCGTGCAGATATCCGTGCACAGAGTGATTACCAGAGAGAAGAAAAATTGGCTTATGTAGATTCTTATGAAGCCGTTTATGAGCAGATCTTAAAAAACGGAGACTGTCTCTCGTTAAAGGAGATGGCGGTAAAAGGGGAAGATCTGATCGCCTGGGGCATGAAGCCGGGAAAAGAGATCGGAGTCGTATTAAATCAGATGTTTCAGGAAGTTCTGGAGCATCCGGAACATAACAATGAGGAGTATCTGAAAAAGAGATTTCTTCAGGGAGCATACTTTTAACACCCTTTTCATATGATGAAAGAGACACGTAAAACTGTCTGTAAACGTCATATGAAGGGGTGTTTTTATGTATTATCAGATAGAGCAGGTACTGGAACAATATGATCTGGGTCAGGCGGTAGTCAGTAAGGGGCGGCAGATGCTGCTGTGTGAGACAGGGGATGGACCGCGGGCATTGAAGATCTTTAACGGCAGACAGGCGAAGGCGCAACTGCTGTATGAACTGGGGGAATTTCTGTATGCGCAGGGGATGCATACGGATGGACTGATGAAGACTACGGAGGGGGAGCTGTGGGCGCAGGGAGTGGATGGCGTCGTCTATACGTTGCATCGCTGGTACCGGGGACGAGAATGCGAGGCAAAGAACCGGGGCGATGTTCTACGGTCAGTCCGCGCTCTTGCCGGACTGCATCAGACACTCCGACGGTTTCAACCGGGAGAAGGGATGACTTGCAGGCTGCGGGAAGATCCGTTATCCGAATATGAACGTCACAACCGGGAACTTTGCCAAATCCGCAATTTTTTGCGAAAGAAGAAAAAGAAAAATGAGTTTGAGCGGCTGTTTCTGGAATGTTTTCCGTTTTTTTTCCAGCAATGCAGGCAGGCCGGACTGTATCTGGAATCAGCTGGAAATCTGCCGGGAATGATCGGCATCTGTCATGGAGATTTTAACCAGCACAATATCGTATCCTTATCTGGAAATAGCGGGCATGCGATCCTGAATTTTGAACGGGCAGGATATGGCATGCAGGTGTCAGATCTGTGCAATTTTATGCGTAAGATCCTGGAGAAGCATAACTGGGAGGAAGGACTTGGTATGGCGATGCTGCGGGAGTATGAAAAGGGATGTCCGCTGACACCGGGAGACCGGCTCCAACTCTATTGCAGGCTGTCCTATCCGGAGAAATTCTGGAAGATTGCAGACCGCTATTATGGCTCACGAAAGGTATGGATCTCCGGGCAGAATCTGGAGAAACTGAAAAAGGAGATCCGGCAGAATGACGCAAGGTGTCGATATCTGGGACATTTACGGGAAATTCTTACATAAATTTATCATAAAAAAATCATTCCTCTGTAGGATTCCATTGCCCGGTGTGTTATAATAAACTATATTTTCTGTAGTTAAAACTTTTACATATAAAACAGCTGCAGAACAGGAAAAGTCCACAGAAAAAGCAGGATGTATCTGGGGATTCCATGCCCGGTAAAAGGACAGAGAACCGGTAAAAGACTGTGGATAAAATTCAGAGAAGTAACAGGAGGAATGGTAAATGGGTTACAGAGAAATTTATGAATCATGGCTTGCAAATCCGTATTTTGACGAGGACACGAAAGCGGAATTAAAAGCAATCGCAGATGATGACAACGAGATCAAAGAACGTTTTTATAAAGACCTTGAGTTTGGTACCGCAGGTCTGCGCGGCATTATCGGCGCCGGTACCAACCGTATGAATATTTATACCGTTCGCAAAGCAACACAGGGTCTGGCAAACTATATTCTGACCCAGGGAAAACAGAAACAGGGCGTAGCCATTGCTTATGATTCCAGACATATGTCTCCGGAATTTGCAGATGAATCTGCACGCTGTCTGGCTGCAAACGGAATTAAAGCGTATGTGTTTGAGACGCTGCGTCCGACACCGGAGTTGTCTTATGCAGTGCGCAAACTGGGATGCGCAGCAGGCATTAACATTACGGCCAGCCATAATCCTCCGGAGTATAACGGATATAAAGTATACTGGGAGGACGGTGCACAGATCACACCGCCTCATGATGCAGGTATTATGGATGAGGTGCGACAGGTTACCGATTATGGTCAGGTTAAGACTATGGATGCAGAGGCAGCAGTGCTTGCAGGTCTGTATGAGACCATCGGAAAAGGAATTGATGATCCGTACATCGAAGAGCTGAAAAAAATGATCCTTCATCCGGAAGCGATCGAGGCAGCCGCAGAGGATCTGAAGATCGTATATACACCACTTCACGGAACAGGAAATATCCCGGTTCGCCGTGTACTCAGCGAGCTTGGTTTCAAACATGTATATGTTGTTCCGGAGCAGGAGCTTCCGGATGGCGATTTCCCGACTGTAAGCTATCCGAACCCGGAAGCAAAAGAAGCTTTTGCACTGGGACTGAAGATGGCAGAAGAGCTGGATGCGGATCTGGTACTGGCAACTGATCCGGATGCAGACCGTCTGGGCGTATATGTGAAAGATGCGCAGACAGGCGAATATCATTCTCTGACCGGAAATATGTCCGGCTGCCTGATCGGCGAGTATGAGATCAGCCAGCGCAAAGCGGTCAAAGGACTTCCGGAAGACGGCGCACTGGTAAAATCTATCGTAACGACAAATCTTGCAGATGCCATCGCAGACAGTTACGGAATCCAGCTTTGCGAAGTGCTGACAGGTTTCAAATACATCGGTCAGAAGATGCTGGAGTTTGAGACAAAAGGAACCGGTACATACCTCTTCGGACTGGAAGAAAGCTATGGCTGTCTGCCGGGAACTTATTGCAGAGACAAAGATGCTGTGGCAGCTTCCATGGTACTCTGTGAGGCAGCAGCATTTTATAAAACACAGGGCAAGACACTGTGGGATGCCATGATTGATCTGTACGAGAAATACGGATACTACAAAGATGATGTAAAATCTATTACCCTTGCCGGCATCGAAGGACTGGAGAAGATCCAGACGATCATGAACACCCTGAGAGACAATGCGCCTGCAGAGATCGGCGGCTATAAAGTAGCCCGTGTCCGTGACTACAAGAAAGGCATCATTACTGATATGAGTGATGGTTCTGAGAGCCCTGCCGGTCTGCCGGAATCCAATGTACTTTACTATGATCTTCCGGATGCTGCATGGGTATGCGTAAGACCGTCCGGTACAGAGCCGAAAGTAAAATTCTACTATGGAATCAAGGCAGAAAACATGGTTGCGGCAGACGAAAAATCCGAAGCACTCGGAAAAGCTGTTCTTGCTATGATCGAGCCGATGCTTTAAAGCTTTTTTTCTTGACAAACAGGTGGAAAACCAGTATATATATTCTATACAGTGTACGTCCTGGCATAGTTTGCTAAGGTTTTTTAGGGTAAATTGTATCTTATATTTGGTAGGAGGAAACATTAATGAACAAAACAGAATTAGTTGCAGCGATCGCAGAGAAAGCTGACTTACAGAAAAAAGATGCAGAGAAAGCAATCGCAGCTTTCACAGAGGTTGTTGCAGAGACTCTGAAAAAAGGAGATAAAATTCAGTTAGTAGGTTTCGGTACTTTCGAAGTTGCTGAGAGAGCAGCAAGAACCGGAAGAAATCCGCAGACAAAAGAGACGATCGAGATCCCGGCTTCCAAAGCTCCGAAATTCAAAGCAGGAAAAGCTTTAAAAGATCAGATCAACGGCTAATATAAAGTAGTAAGATGACTTTTTCCTCCGTGATACAGATGTGTCACGGAGGTTTTTTCATAATTATTTGTTACGCTGGCTGCAAGACGGTGGAATGGAACTCGTGTTAAACAACTTATGAGAAACAACTCACAAGCTCGTAAGTAACCATGGACGAAAAGGCTGATAGAAAGGAGATAGTATATCTGTAAATGACTGTTTTAGATGAGTCAATTACAATATACTAGGATAAAATGAGATTAGATAAATTTTTAAAAGTATCCAGATTGATCAAACGACGCACTGTTGCCAATGAGGCATGTGATGCAGGTCGTGTACTGGTAAACGGCAAAGTGGCAAAGGCTTCTGTAAACGTAAAGCCTGGAGATATCATTGAGATCATGTTTGGAACCAAGGCGGTTAAAGTAGAAGTGCTCCAGATCGCGGATACCACGAAAAAAGAAGAAGCGAAAGAATTATTCCGTTATCTGTAATATTGTGCATGAAGCATTTATGCGTATGTGGATCTGCCTGAGCCGGAATGGTACAGGGTACGTTTCAGATATAGTAGTATCCGGGGAGAATGGCGCATAAGAATCTTTTTTCAACATATACATGTTAGTGTAGAAAATCTGAAATGGACTGACTATATAACAGAAACCTTCAAGCGTACATTTTGTAAAGGGAGGAAACGATATGGTGGAAGAAAGACAGGCACCCCGGCAGCATAAAGTGATCCTGAATGACCGCAGCGGCGGAGTATTGAATGGAATAAAGGATATTCTGGCATTTGATGTCAGTGAGATCCTGTTGGAAACAGAGCAGGGAATGCTGATGATAAAAGGAAATGATCTCCATGTGAAACGACTGACACTGGAAAAGGGGGAGATTGATATTTCCGGCCGTATCGATTCTCTGCTTTATTCAGATGTAAACAAACCGAAAAGCAGTCCGAAGCAGACGGACACATTTCTGGGAAGATTATTTCGATAATCGTTGTATGGCAGGGGATGCTCAGTCTGCAGATCACCGGGCAGGGAAGATTGTTTTTATGCGGTATCATTGCCGGAATGGGACTGCTGTTTGTCTATGATATGTTTCGTGTCTGGCGGAGAGTGATTTCTCATGGAACATTGTGGATTGCGATCGAGGATATTTTTTACTGGTGTGGGAGTGCAATAGGACTGTTTCTGTTATTTTACCAGCTGAATGATGGGCAGATCCGTGTGTTTTTCCTGTTGGCCGCATTTGTGGGGATGTGCTTATATCATAAAGGAATCAGTCCGGGCTTCCTGAAAGCCGGAACTGCGGTGCTAGGAAGTCTGGTAAAAGGGATCTGTTTTATTGGAAAAGGATTGTTTTATCCGATCATTTTTCGTGTAAAAAAAATCAGACAGAGGCATTACAAAAAGCGAAAGCGGATCGAAAATGAGGCGGAGAGAACAATCGCTGTATATTCAGAAGAAGATGCAGAGAAAATCATGAAAGATTAAGAAAAATGCATTGAAAAATATAGGTAAAGAGGGTAAAATGGAATTATCATCTGACAAAAAACATGGAATGTAAAAAGGAGCAGACAGCTGCTTCCAAAATGAGGCGAAGTATAGATATGGGAAAAAATATGGGGAAAAAAGATTCCAAAAAGTATCAGAAGAAATACCAGAGAAGAAATAAGGTAAATCATAAAGCGAAGATAGGGATTGGCTGTATGGTAGCGGTTCTTGTGATAATCCTTTCCGTACAGAGTGTCAGACTTTATGATAAGAATGCCCAGTATAAATCTCAGAAAGTTCAGCTTCAGGCAGAACTGGAAGAACAGCAGCAACGTACGCAGGATCTTGAGAGTAAAAAGCAGTATGTAGAATCTGATCAGAACACAGAGGATACAGCAAAATCAAAACTTGGCATGATCAAGAACAACGAGATTGTTTTTAAGGAAAAGTAACAGAATATACAGAATCCGGGAATGTCCGTTGAATGTTTCGGAATCAATGAAAAGCGTAAATACATATGGGAGGCTTGCTTTGCAAGTCTCCCATTCTTCTGTAAAATATAAATACGGTAACATATAATGTAAAGTGACAATATAAAAGGAAAAATAGCCTAGGTACAGGTTAAGAATTTCCTGAGAAAGATCAGTTCCCTGAAATCGGGGAAATCAGCCATAAGTATGCGCTTTTTGCCGAAATGTTTTTTGCCGGACTTCGATCGTTTGACAAAGATTGCCGTTTTTCCGGTTTACAATTACTTCTGCAATTTAAAATAGACAGCAGGAGGGGAATAATGAGAGGACTGGATATAAAATGGCCGGAATTCGGACGGTTTAGAAGTGAACGCGCAGAAGAAAACGAGAAACAATCGGAATCATATAAGGGAAAGCATTCCAGAAAAATCCGGCATCTGGACTGGCGGAAGGTGGATATCAAACAGATCATTATGTATGCAGTGGCATTTGTGTGTGGGAAATTCTGCGTGGGAGGCTCGTATCCTCTTGTTTCGGCGATCTTTATGATCGGTTTTTTATCAGGGGTAAACAGGAGTATTCTTTTTCTGGGAACGCTGGCTGGCATGATCCTGTTTTTGCCGGTACTGTCTCTGATAAAATACAGTTTTGCCATTATGCTGGCGGCATTGCTGGTAAAAGGGGTGGAATGGTACCGGCAGAGTTGTTCCTGTATGTTGGCAGCGGTTTTTGCCGGTGGAAGCACCTGTCTCATGACATTGTTGGGAACGGCGATCCATATGAAGACGGTGGGCGGCCCGGGAGTTGCCATTCTGGAAGGACTGTTTGTTGCCGGATTTGTCCATGCTTTCGGGAGGTATGGATATCTGTTCCTGGAATGGAAGCCGCTGGCTTCGGAACCGGCAAAAATTCTGGTGGGCGGTTCTGCGAGATTGGCAGGATATGCGGAGTCTTTTGAAAAGCTGGCAAAAACATTTGGACAGATGAACCGCTACAAAGAGGATTTTACTGCAGAGGAGTTGAGCCGTATGCAGGCCGAGGTTACCGGACGTATCTGCGTGTCCTGCGGGCAGTGCGCTGTCTGCTGGGAGAATGAAAATCCTCCCATGTATCAGGTGCTGTATCGTTTTCTGCAAAAATTGCAGCGGGGAACTTCTGTCAGCGAGAGCGCCGGGGAATTGAAAGAGCATTGTCTTTATTCAGAAGAGCTTATGGATCAGGTATTGCAAATATTTGAAAAAGCGCGACTGAACATGGCATGGTATAATCGATTACAGGAGAACCGGGAAGTGATCGCACAGCAGCTGGATGCTATGGCGTATATCATGGAAGACTGCGCCAGGGAAAATGAAGATATCAGCAGCCGGGAAGGAAAACTTCTGGCTACCGTAAAATATACTCTGCGTGAGAACGGGATTTTGATTGAATCGTTGAAGCTTCTGTGTAAGGCAAACGGAAAAAAGGTTTTTTATCTGCAGGCGGCTGTCAGAAATGGCAGGTGTATATCAGCCAGAGAGATTGCTAAGAAGATCAGCAGTTGTGCGGGAACACGTTATATATCAGTGCGGGAAAATCCGACGATTCTGGGAGAAAATCTGACGGTTATGAGTTTTCAGGAAGACAGCCGTTATGCCGCATATCACGGGATTGCACGGATTGTCAAAGAAGGGGAACAACTTTCAGGGGACAGTTTTTCTTTTCAACAGCTGGAGGATGGAAGATTTGTCATGAGCCTTTCTGATGGAATGGGAAGTGGCGTATCGGCGGCAAAAGAGAGTGAGACGGTCATTGATCTGCTGGAAAAATTTCTGGAAGCAGGATTTTGTCCTGAGACAGCCATTCGCATGATGAATTCGGCAATGGTAACACACGGAGATCATAACCTGTTTTCTACGGTAGATGTGATGGAGACAGACCTGGATACGGGGTTATGCAGATTTTATAAAATAGGAGCTGCGGATACCTATATTAAACGTGGAGCACACATAGAGGTTCTGACTTGTGACAATCCACCTATAGGTGTGTTTTCGCAGATGAAGCTGGATTGTCAGGAATATACGCTGCAAAGTGGAGATTTTGTGATCATGATCTCGGATGGCGTAACTGACCATCTCCATGTGCCGGATCCGATGGAAACAATGACAGAGCTGTTGCAGACACTGGATGGAAATAATCCAAAACAGATGGCAAAACAGATTCTGGAACGCATCCTGTTGTATACGGGAGGAAGCGTGAAAGATGATATGACCGTCCTTGTGACGGGAATCTGGGAGAAAGAACAATGACAGAGAAAGTACGCAGATTTGTAAAAGAAAAGAAGCTGATACAGCAGGGGGACCGTGTGGTCGTCGGGTTTTCCGGCGGCGCAGATTCCCTCTGTCTGATTTTGGTCTTAAAGGAACTGAAGAAACAGTGTGCATTTGAATTCTGTGCAGTACATGTAGAACATGGCATCCGTGGGTCGGAGAGCCTGCGGGATGCAGATTTTGCAGAAAACTTTTGCAAGAAGCAGGGGATTCCTTTTTTTTGTTGTCCTGTGGATGCGCCGAAAAAGGCAGCGGAGACGGGGATGTCTCTGGAGGAAGCGGCGCGGGAACTGCGTTACGAATGCTTTGTACAGATCTGTGAAACGTGGCAGGGGACAAAAATCGCAGTGGCACATCACGCAGACGATCAGGCAGAGACTGTGTTGTTTCATCTGTGCCGGGGCAGTGGATTACAGGGATTGCGGGGAATGGTGCCCCGGCGGGACAGGATCATTCGTCCGCTGCTGTGTGTCAGCAGAAAAGAGATTGAGCAGTATCTTCGAGATCATCAGCAGAGCTACTGTACGGATAGCACGAATGAGGAAACTGCCTATGCCAGAAACCGGATACGAAATCTGGTGCTGCCGCAGCTGGAACAGGTAAATGCGCAGACTGTTTCCCATATCGTGCAGACGGCAGAGCTGCTGGGAGATGTGTGGGAGTATCTGGAACAGGAGACAGATCGGCTTGGCAGAAGTTGTGTTCACTGCCAGTGGAAGGCGGGATACGGTTGGATGCGGTTGGATGAAGTTGATACGGCGGCGATACCGTATAAGATCCGGATCAGCCGGGCAGAATTTCAGCAGGCTTCCCCGGTAATGCAAAAACAGCTTGTATTAAAGTTGCTTGGGATCGCAGCGGGAAGTAGGAAAGATATGGCGGCAGTACATGTAGAAGCGGTGCTGCGTCTGTTCGATACAACGGCAGAAAAAACGCTGGATCTGCCCTACGGGCTGAAAGCCCGGTCAGGTTACATCGGGGTAGAAATTTTGCGGTCTTGCCAGTCAACAGATGCCGGACAGAGAGAAAAGAAAGAAAAGAAACGAAACCGACAGTCAGAAGAAACCGCGGTTGTTATTCATCCAAGAAAACTTTCAGTGGATGGCTCAGGAATACTTCTGGAGAACGGCATGCAGATCCGCTGCAGAGTGCTGGATTTTTCCGGAAATTGCAAAAAAATTCCTTTAAAAACATATACGAAATGGTTTGATTATGATAAAATAATTAATACTGTTTTTATCAGAACACGCAGATCAGAGGACTATCTGGTCGTAAATGCAGCCGGAGGCCGTAAAAAGCTCAAAGATTATTTTATCGATGAGAAGATTCCGAAGCATATGCGGGATGAGATCCCGGTTCTGGCGGATGGCTCCCATGTTTTATGGGTCATCGGATACCGGATCAGCGAGTTCTACAAAGTGACACAAGAGACAAAACGCATTCTGGAAGTATGCGTAGATGGAGGAATAGATCATGAGTGAGAAAATACGGGTTATGTACTCGGAAGAAGAAGTAAATTCGAAAATTGTGGAACTGGGAGAGCGCATCAGCGCAGATCTGAACGGGGAACCGGTCAAGATGATCTGCATCCTGAAGGGAGCCAGCTTTTTTACCTGTGAACTGGCAAAAAGGATCACGGTTCCGGTATATATAGATTTTATGTCTGTATCCAGCTATGGAAACGGCACATCCTCTACCGGACGTGTCCGGATCATGAAAGACCTGGATGAATCTGTAGAAGGAGAAAATGTACTGATCGTGGAAGATATCATTGATTCTGGCCGTACATTGAAGTATTTATCTGATATTTTAAAGAGCAGAGGAGCAAAGAGCGTCCGTATATGCACGCTTCTGGATAAACCGGAGCGACGTGTGGTGGATGTGAAGGTGGATTATACAGGATACAACATTCCGGATGAATTTGTCGTAGGTTATGGTCTGGACTATGCCCAGAAATACAGAAATCTTCCATATATCGGAGTGGTAGAACTGGATGCATAGATGTACGTTCGGAAGATTCTGAGTGTATACATAACAATTAAGGAGGAACACAGATTTTGAAAAGATCACCTTTTAGAAGTATAGGAATCTATATTATCATACTTCTGGTCATCTGGGGTGCATGGTCTTATGTAAGTAGCAAAGGAGCCATAACGGGCAACTACAGCTACGATCAGTTTAAGACGGCACTGCAGAAAGAAGAAGTAGCTGATGTCCGTATCAGTCAGAACAGGGAAGTGCCGACAGGAACGGTAACGGCAATATTGAAGGATGACGAACAGAAACGTTTCAATGTGTCTGATGTAAATGAATTTCAGGATTATCTGGAAGCGCAGGATTATGATGCTTATGTCGTAAGCGATGTTCCGGGGACCAACTGGATGGTCTATATCATACCTGGCATTATTCAGGGCTTGATTCTCGTAGTCGTGCTTATGCTGTTCATGAATGCCCAGGCAAATGCAGGCGGTGGAAATAAAATGATGAACTTCGGCAAGAGCCGCGCAAAGATGACCACCGGTGATAACGTAAATGTAAACTTTGGAAGTGTTGCAGGTCTGAAAGAGGAAAAGGAAGATTTGGAAGAGATGGTAGATTTCCTTCGTGACCCGCAGAAATATACAAAACTTGGCGCAAGGATCCCGAAAGGACTGATCCTTGTAGGCCCTCCGGGAACCGGTAAGACATTACTGGCAAAAGCGGTTGCAGGCGAGGCAGGCGTACCGTTTTTCAGCATTTCCGGATCTGACTTTGTGGAAATGTTCGTCGGCGTCGGCGCATCCCGTGTCAGGGATCTGTTTGAAGATGCAAAAAAACATGCGCCGTGTATCGTGTTCATCGACGAGATCGATGCGGTGGCAAGACGCCGTGGAACCGGTATGGGTGGCGGTCATGATGAGCGTGAACAGACACTGAACCAGCTGTTGGTAGAGATGGATGGTTTCGGTGTAAATATGGGAATTATCGTTATGGCTGCGACAAACCGTGTGGATATCCTTGATCCTGCCATTATGCGTCCAGGTCGTTTTGACCGTAAAGTATATGTAGGCAGACCGGATGTGGGCGGCAGAGAAGAAATCCTGAAAGTACATGCGAAAAATAAACCGATCGGGGATGATGTGGATCTGAAACAGATCGCCCAGACAACGGCCGGATTTACCGGAGCAGATCTGGAGAACCTTCTGAACGAAGCTGCCATCCGCGCAGCACGTCATAATCGCGCTTATGTAGAGCAGGATGATATCAAATCCGCATTTGTAAAAGTTGGTATCGGCGCAGAGAAGAAAAGCCGTATCATTACAGATAAAGAGAAACGTATTACGGCATATCATGAGGCTGGCCATGCAATACTGTTCCATGTGCTTCCGGATGTGGGACCTGTATATTCTGTTTCCATCATTCCTACCGGTGCAGGGGCAGCGGGTTATACGATGCCGCTTCCGGAAAAGGACGAAATGTTCAATACAAAAGGGCGGATGCTGCAGGAGATCGTCGTAGATCTTGGTGGACGTGTGGCGGAAGAACTTGTATTTGATGACATTACGACGGGAGCATCCCAGGATATCAAACAGGCAACGGCGCTTGCAAAAGCAATGGTAACCAAATACGGCATGTCTGAGAATCTCGGACTGATCAACTATGACGACAATGAAGACGGTGAGGTATTCCTCGGCCGTGATCTGGGACACACCAGGGGTTATGGAGAAAGTGTGGCTACTGTGATCGATCAGGAGATTAAACGCATCATTGATGAGTGTTATGAAAAGGCGCGTACCATCATCGGAGAAAACAGAGATGTTCTGGAAAGCTGCGCACAGCTTCTTCTTGAAAAAGAGAAGATCAGCCGAAATGAATTTGAAGCGCTTTTTGAGAAGGAAAATGGGGCAGAATAGTAAATTGTGCAAATAACCTATCGGTATGCTGTGAAATAACTTTTGGGTAACGTGTAAATTCCACAAAAAGTCCTACCAATTTAAAAAAAGTTTATGCACACTTACAGCTGGACGGATGCTATAATAAGTATCGTAAAAACCCCCAATACATTATATAGTTTTTTGCTACACCCCATAGTAAAAAATACCTTCTCCTAAAAAAGGCAGCAGATCGATGGCTGCCTTTTTTGCTATTTATTTTTAAAGAGGGAAACTGCAATGAAATATGAATCAATAGAACGACTGAACAGTATACAGACTTATATCATGCAGATGCGTCCCGTCCTTCGGAAGGATGCTCTGTTTGCAGACGGTACTTCGGATTACCGGATTCCGGCAGAGCCGGGCGAAAATGAAACGGTAACGCTGCGTTTCCGGACAGCGCGGGACAATGTGGATCGTGTACTTTTCTGCCATGGAGAGGAACGGCTTGTCATGGAGCTGGCAGAGCAGGAAGGTGCATTTGATTATTATGAGATCCGGGTTTCGTTGGGAACGGAACGGTATGAGTATCATTTCGAAATCATTTCCGGAAAATTGCATTGTTATTATGACCGATGTGGCGTCAGCAGAGATTACCGCGGTCAGTATGAGTTTGTTATCATTCCGGGATTTTCCACACCGGACTGGGCAAAAGGCGCGGTCATGTATCAGATCTTTACCGACCGTTTTTACAATGGAGATAAGAAAAATGATGTAAAAAACGGCGAATACTATTACATTAACCGTCAGGTCTGCAAAGTGTCAAACTGGGATAAATACCCGCGGGATTTTGATGTGGCTGATTTTTATGGTGGAGATCTGGCAGGTGTAATAAAGAAGCTGGATTATCTGGAAGAACTGGGTGTGGAAGTGCTGTATTTTAATCCACTGTTCGTATCTGCCTCCAGCCATAAATATGATACTCAGGATTATGATTATATTGATCCGCATTTTGGCGTGATCCTGGAAGAGGAAGGGGAACCGATGGCCGAGGGCGATACGGATAATACCCATGCGACGCTATATCGGAGCCGTGTGACCAGTCAGGCGAACCTGGATGCCAGCAATGCCCTGTTTGCAGAACTGGTAAAAGAGGCTCATGGTCGTGGAATGAAAGTTATTCTGGATGGCGTGTTCAATCATTGTGGATCCTTTAACAAATGGCTGGACAGAGAGAAAATCTATGAAGGAAAAGACGGATTTGCGCCGGGCGCATATATCAGCAAGGACAGTCCGTATCATGATTATTTTTCTTTTCAGGATGAGAATCAGTTCCCGGACAACGGAACGTATGAAGGCTGGTGGGGACACGATACCCTGCCGAAGCTGAATTATGAGGGCTCCAAAGAGCTGGAAGATTATATTATGCACATCGGCAGAAAATGGGTTTCCGAACCTTACTGTGCAGATGGCTGGAGACTGGATGTTGCAGCAGACCTGGGACATTCTCTGGAGTATAACCATGCATTCTGGCGCAGATTCCGTAAGGAGGTAAAGAACGCAAATCCGCAGGCGCTGATCCTGGCAGAGCATTACGGAGATCCAAAGGAATGGCTGCAGGGCGATCAGTGGGATACGATCATGAACTACGATGCGTTTATGGAACCGGTATCATGGTTTCTGACCGGTATGGAGAAACACAGCGAAGAACACTGGGATTATATGCAGGGAAATTATCAGTCCTTCCATGATGCCATGACGCATTATATGTCCAATTTCCATACCAGCTCCCTGTTGTGTTCCATGAACCAGCTGTCCAACCATGACCATTCCCGTTTCCTGACGAGAACGAATCACAAAGTGGGCCGGGCATTTCAGCTGGGTGCAGAGAGCGCATCACAGGATGTGAAAAAAGGCATTTTCCGGGAAGCGGTTGTTATTCAGATGACCTGGCCGGGTGCGCCGACACTGTATTACGGCGATGAGGCCGGTGTGTGTGGATATACAGACCCGGATAACAGACGGACCTATCCGTGGGGAAACGAAGACACTGAGCTTTTGCGTTTCCATCAGGATATCATTGCCATTCACAAAAACAGCAGCGCGCTGCGTACCGGTTCCCTGAAATTTTTGCAGAGTGAGGATTATCTGCTCTGTTATGGACGTTTTGACCGGAAAGAGCAGGATGTCATTATCGTAAATAATGATGAGTATTCTCACATCGTGGAACTGGAAGTATGGCCTCTTGGCATCCCGAAGGACGGTGTACTCAAACAGGTTATGTACACTACAGAGGATACCTATTCCACCACATCCGTAAAATACAAACTGGATAACGGCAAACTGGAGCTTCACATTCCGAAATATTCCAGCGTTATCCTGCAGCATAAGACGAAAAGCAAAGCATCTGAGGAGGCAAACTGAGGATCTATGAGCGAGAACCATACAGAGAAAAAAGAAAAAGCGATCATTGCAATGAGCGGCGGCGTGGATTCCAGCGTGGCGGCGCACCTTATGACCCAGCGTGGATACGATTGCATCGGGGCAATGATGAAATTATACGACAATGATGAGGTAGGCGTTTGTAATGAAAAGACCTGCTGCTCTGCCAGAGATGCAGATGATGCCAGAGCGGTAGCAGCCCGTGTGGGAATGTCTTTTTATGTCTTTAATTTTAAAGATGATTTTGAAGAGACTGTTATCAAAAAATTTGTTCAGACCTACATCAATGGTGAAACGCCGAACCCGTGTATCGATTGCAACCGTTATATGAAATTCGAACGTCTCATGCAGCGGATGTATGAGCTGGGCTATGATTATGTGGTAACGGGACATTATGCCCGGATCGCTTATGATGAAGCCAGCGGACGTTACTGTCTGTATAAAGCGGTGGACGAAACAAAAGACCAGAGCTATGTGCTTTACAGTCTGACTCAGGAGCAGCTGGCGCATACGTTGTTCCCGTTGGGGGAATATCGTAAGACCGAGATCCGTGAGATCGCGGAGGAGCAGGGATTTATCAATGCCAGAAAGCATGACAGTCAGGACATCTGCTTCGTGCCGGACGGAGATTATGGCAAATTTATGGAGCATTACTGCGGACACACCTTTGAACCGGGAGAGTTTGTTTCCACTGATGGCAAAGTGTTGGGACGGCATAACGGCATGATCCGTTATACCATCGGTCAGCGCCGCGGTCTGGGAATTTCCGCTAAAGAGCGTTTGTTTGTCGTTGGCAAGGATCTGGAAAAAAATCAGGTCATTCTTGGCAGAAAAGAGGATCTGATGAAGGATACGCTGAAAGCCTATGATGTGAACCTGATCTCCGTACCGAAGATCGAGGGACAGATGCGCTGCAAGGCAAAGATCCGCTACAAACATCCGGAAGCACCGGCAACGGTGGAGCAGATCTCTGATACAGAAATCCGTGTTGTATTTGATGAACCCCAGAGAGGCATTACGCCGGGGCAGGCGGTAGTCCTTTATGATGGCGATATGGTCATTGGCGGGGGAACGATACGGTAATTTCTGATTTTACAAAAGATGCGATCAGTTACACAGACTGATCGCTTTTTTTGTTGAAAAACTTTATCTGAATTTAACATCCGACGGATAGCAGATTTAACAAATCTGTTTTATCCTGTAATCGTATGAGCAAAAATAAGAAAAAAGAAGCGCGTGAAAAGCAAGATCACGCAGGAAGAGAGAGGAATACATATTTGAAAAAGATTACCTATAAGGATGTTAAAAATTCAGAAGAAGTAAATGCTTACATAAAAAAAGGAAATGAGACGCTTGGGCGGATCGGGCTTACCGACCATTCCAAACATCATGCTATCAAAGTGGCTCAGACGGCATCATGGATCTTAAGTGAACTCGGGTTTGATGAGCATACCATTGAACTGGCGAAGATCGCCGGTTATATGCATGATATCGGAAACTGTGTCAACCGTACCGATCATCCCCACAGCGGCGCTGTTATGGCATTTCAGATCCTGCGGGACATGGAGATGCCTTATGATGATATTGCAGTTGTCATCAATGCCATCGGTCAGCATGATGAATCTACGGGAACGCCGGTGGATGCAGTATCTGCGGCTCTGATTCTGGGAGATAAGACAGATGTGCGCAGAAACCGTGTCAGAAAGGTCAATCAGGCGTCCTTTGATAAACACGATCGGGTCAATTATGCAGCGATCAAGTCAGAACTGGATATTGATAAAGAGAAAAAGACCATAAAGTTATCTATTGCGTTGGATGAAGAGATCTGTTCCATCATGGATTACTTTGAGATTTTTACAAAACGGATGATGATGAGCCGTCGGGCGGCAGAAATGCTTGGGCTGAAGTTTAAGTTCAGCATTAATGGGAACAAGGTATGCTAAATAAATTTTTGGAAAAAATACAGGTATTGTTATCAAAAAAGAAAACGGACAAATACAGCACTATTTCAGAAACGCATAGAAAGGAAACTGCCGGGTGGGATGATATCTATATCGCATCCGCAGAATTCCCAGAAGTATTTTGCACACAAGGAGGAAAACTTATTAAAGATAGAATGATATTTTGAAATACATATTGGCAAAGATGTTTAAAAGACTTATAATATTCTCGAACGTTTAAGATTATCCGATACACAAAAATATTGTGTATCAGCCAAAACACTGGAATGTACTTACGGAATTATCGATTTAGAGGATTCCGGGAGGGTGCAGAAACAATTCGGGGGTGTTTCAAGTGGTTAAAAAAAATAAACAGTCCGTAGACGATCTGTTGGCTGCCAGTTTTAAAGAACTTGCATGTCAGCAGCCTATTGAGAAAATCACAATCAAGCAGATCACAGATAAGGCAGGAGTTATCCGGCCTACGTTTTATAATCATTTTCAGGATAAATATAATCTGCTGGAATGGATTTTGATCAAAGAGCTGGTAACGCCGGTGCAGCCGCTGCTTTCCGCAGGGATGATTAATGAAGCACTGATCCTGATCTTTCACAATATGGAAAAAGAAAAGGATTTTTATATGCATGCCAGCAAATTGCAGGGACAGAATTCTTTCCGTAATCTGGTGGAGCAGGGAATCTCTTTTGTGCTGTGCAGCATGATTGTAGAAAAGATGGGTACAAAGAAACCGATCAACAAGTGGCTGACACCGGAGCATTTATCAGAATATTATACGCAGTCCATGACATACATACTGATGACATGGATCCAGAGTGGCATGGAGATTCCGCCGGAAGAACTGGCGCAGGTGTATGACTTTATCATTTCCCGTTCACTTTCGGATGTATTGGAGGATATGTGGGCGGTTCCGCTGTAAAGCGGAGCCGGTCGGACATATCCTCTTTTTTATAAATTCCGAGAGTACATAAATTGTTAGAAAGATGTAAGAGAAATGTACTTGAATTTTCGGTTAGATTGTCCTAAACTCATTTGTTACAGAAGTAAAAAATGACGGATCAGATTATGGACAACATAGCGACTTTTCTATGATGCAAGTGCGGTCTGGATGGACGTGAGGTCATTGTGGGATGGAATAGTGAGCGATGTACATATAATCGTTGTAATGTAAGGACGAATGGGGCATGATATGATACAGAAGAATGATGTATTTAACATCAATTTTTATAAAAAAGAGAAATTCAACGGTAGTTATAAGGGAATGCGTTACCGTATCGAAAAACAGGAGACAGAAGAAGAAAAGCATCTGTTGACTACTGTGTGGCCGGGTCCTTATAACTATGACCATACAGAGGAAAAACTGAAAGAATCCCGGCAGTTTCCCTTTGATAATGACGGGCTGGCGCAGGCTGTAGACTGGCTGAATGAAACCTGGGATGAAAAATGGAAAGCGTTACAGTAATGTGAAGAACGGGAAAGACTTTCATAACAGAAATTACTTTGGAATAAAAATGAGCTTTCATGCAGAGCGTTATGAGATAGAAAGGAATGCGGCAGGAAAGGGTCAGGCTATGGAGAAAATAGCGTAACGAAGAAATCTGCCGTATCAGAAAGAATAATGATAGGGAAAGAAAAGAAAATTTTACTGGTGGCATTGAATGCGAAATACATTCATTCCAACCTTGCGGTGTACAGTCTGCGGGCATATGCCGCGAAACATGGCATGTCCGTTGAGCTGGCAGAATATACGATCAATCATAGGACAGACTATATTTTGGAAGAAATCTACCGAAAACATCCGGATGTGATCTGTTTTTCCTGTTATATCTGGAACATTGAACAGATCCGGGAGCTTGCATGGGAACTGCACCGGCTGCTTCCCCAGGTGCCGATCTGGGGCGGCGGACCGGAAGTTTCTTATGAGACAGAAAAATTTCTGGCGGAGAATCCGGCGTTTACGGGTCTGATGTGCGGCGAGGGAGAGAAGACGTTTCTTGGTTTGTGCGAGTATTATAAGAATGCAGCGGGAGTTTTGATAAAGAAAGACCGGGAGAAGCCAAACTTTGCCTGCATGGAATCGAATAATATTGCGAAGACACCAGTATCATGTACAACAGAACAAGCAGGGCATGATTCAGAATCAGATGTTCTGAATGAGCTGCGTGATATATCCGGTCTGGTTTTCCGACAGGGAGACAACTTTGTGCATACGCCGTTGCGGGAACCGATGAACATGGATGAACTGCCGTTTTGTTACGATCATCTGGAAGATTTCCAGAACCGGATTATCTATTACGAGTCCAGCAGGGGATGTCCTTATTCCTGCAGTTATTGTCTTTCATCGGTAGACAAACGGCTCCGGTTCCGCAGTCTGGAACTGGTGCTGCCGGAATTGCAGTTTTTTATTGACCGGAGAGTGCCGCAGGTAAAATTTGTGGATCGGACGTTTAATTGCAGTCATGAACATGCTATGGGAATCTGGAAATATCTGGTGGAGCATGATAATGGCGTTACGAATTTTCATTTTGAAGTGTCGGCAGATCTTCTCAGACCGGAGGAGATCGCGCTGATGAAAACGATGCGACCGGGACTGATTCAGTTGGAGATCGGCGTACAGTCGGTCAATCCGGTTACGATCCGGGAGATTCATCGTACCATGAATCTCCCAAGTCTGGAAAAGATCGTACAGCAGATCCATGCGGGCAGAAACATTCATCAGCATCTGGATCTGATCGCCGGACTTCCCTTTGAAGATTTTGAAAGTTTCCGTCATTCTTTTGACGAGATCTATGCCCTGCGTCCGCAGCAGCTGCAGCTGGGATTTCTGAAAGTGCTGAAGGGTTCTTATATGTACGAACATGCGCAGGAATATGAGATTTTGTACAGTGCAAAAGCGCCTTATGAAGTGCTGGCGACCAAATGGATTTCCTTTGATGATGTGCTGAACATCCGTCTTGTGGAAGAAATGCTGGAACTGCATTATAACAGCGGACAGTTCGTTCAGTCGCTGCGGGTGCTGGAACAGGCGTTTGACAGCGCTTTTGCCATGTACTGGGAGATGGGGATTTATTATCTGCATCATGGCTTGCGGGGACAGAATTTCAGTCGAATGAAACGTTGTGAGATTTTTCTTGATTTTGCGACGGAAAAAGATCCGGTGCATAAAGAGTGGTATGAGCAGGCACTGACTTTTGATCTGTATGCACGGGAAAATATGAAGCGCAGGCCGGCATGGGCGCCAGACCTGTCTGGCATGAAAAAAGCTCAGATGCAGTATCTGCGGGAACATGGTCTGGAGAAAAATTATTGTCATATGGAGCCTTTTGACAAAGAATTCCTCATAAAATTTACAGATATGGATACTGAAGAGTACAGGAGACATGTTTCAGTTACAGATGGAGAGGATCCGGCAGGTATTTTCCCTGAAACGGTGGCATGGGTTCTGTTTGATTATGAACACAGGGACGCCCTGACAGGAGATGCTGTCTGTCGTATAGTGGATTTTTCAAACATATTGCCTGTTTGACGGAATCCATGAAAATCAGAAAGGGAACAAGATGCTGGATGAGTATGTGGCGGTGGATCTGGAAATGACCGGATTACATCCGAAAACAGACCGAATTCTGGAAGTGGGAGCGGTTAAAATAAAAAATCATGTCTGTGTGGCGCAGTATCAGTCTTTTGTTAATCCGCACCGGAAGCTGACGGACAGAATCATAGAGCTGACTGGCATTCGGGATGAGATGGTAACTGAGGCACCGGAAGACAGTGTAGTGTTGCAGGAACTGATCGATTTTACCGGAGAACTTCCGCTGGTGGGACACAATATCATGTTCGATTACAGTTTTTTAAAACAGTGCGCTGCCAATGCCGGGATTTCTTATGAAAAATCGGCGGTAGATACCTTAAAGATTGCCCGGAAGTGCTGTTCAGATCTTCCGTCACGAAAACTGGAAGATTTGTGTCGGCATTTTCGGATTTCAGAGACACAGGAACACCGGGCGCTGGCAGATGCAAAGATGACAGCATTGCTGCTGGAACGATTCTGGCAGGAGCTGGGCGGGGCGCAGCCAGAGCTTTTTGTACCAAAACAATTGCAGTACAAAGCAAAAAAGCAGGTTCCGGCCACTCCGGCGCAAAAAAGAGACTTGATAGAATTGATATCCTATCATAAAATAAGTTTTGACACAGATGTGGAAAGCCTTACAAAGAGCGAGGCTTCCCGTATGATAGATAAGATTTATGCTGCCTACGGCAGAGGACATGTAAAAAAGGAGCGTATATAATCATGCATAGAAGATCCAAAAAGAAACAGACAGCAATCGCAGTAATTGTGATCATACTTATAATTGCAATGATAGTGACCATGATATTATCAGCGCTGATGTGATAAAGCATTGAGCAGTGTCATGTAAAAAATAAGCATACTGGCTATTGTGCTCGCACAGAATAGTTAGTATGGTTATTTTTTACATGATAGGGCGAAAGCCCTACAGAGAGGAAAATCTTTGATTTTTCGAGCGGCACTGCGGAGCGGATGAATGTCATATGAATTAGAAAAGGAGCAGACAATTGAGTTCAAGAAAAATGAGAGCGAAAAGACAGCTGATGAGACTGATTGCCGGAGTGGTCATTGTTATAGCAGTCGTAATATGTTTGATTTTCTTTTTTACCGGAGGATTTCATAAAAAGAGTGATAAGATCGCTGACCGTATCTATATAGGAGAAGTCAGTGTTGGCGGAATGACAGAAGAGGAAGCCAAAGAAGCTGTAGAAAAGTATGTGGATGGTCTTGCACAGAAAACAGTTACGCTGAAGGCGTCCGGTAAGTCTGTGGATGTGCAGGCAGACCAGCTGGGGCTTTCCTGTAAGAATGTAGAAGATCTTGCAAAAGAGGCTTTGGATTATGGTCAGACAGGAAATGTCATTGAGAGACATAAAGCCAGCAAAGAACTGGAAAAAGAAGATAAAGTATTTCCGTTGCAGTTGCAGGCTGACAAAGATAAGACAGAAGCATTTTTAAAGGAAAATGAAGAAGCGCTGAGCCAGGAGCCGGTGGATTATGGACTGAAAAGGGAAAATGGCGAATTTACAGTGATCAAGGGACAGTCGGGGATCATTGTAGATACAGACGAAAGTCTGAAGACGATTAATGAGTATTTTTCTGAAGGATGGAATGAACAGGCATCTATCGAACTTTCAGTAAAAGAGGAAGCACCGAAAGGATCCGAGGAAGAGTTATCAAAAGTAAAAGACGTACTTGGTACTTTCCATACAGATTTTAGTTCTTCTGCGTCCGGACGTAAGGCGAACGTAAAAAATGCTACAAGCAAGATCAATGGAACACTGTTGTATCCGGGAGAAGAGTTTTCTGTTTATGATGCAATCAGTCCGATGGATGCGGAAAATGGCTATGAGCTTGCCGGTTCCTATGAAAACGGAACGACCGTGCAGACCTATGGCGGTGGTGTGTGTCAGGTATCTACAACACTGTACAATGCAATTATCCGTGCCGAGTTGGAAGTCACAGAGCGTTATGCCCATTCTATGATCGTAAATTATGTAAAACCTTCCAGTGATGCGGCTATTGCAGGAACATCGAAAAATCTGAAATTTAAAAATAATCAAAAGGCGCCGGTTTATATTGAGGGATATACAAGTGGTGGCGTGTTGTATTTTACTATTTACGGACAGGAAACGAGAGATCCGGAACGGGAAGTTATTTTTGAAAGTGAGACGACCGGAACGACAGAAGCCGGTGTACAGTTTAAAGCTACCAGTGCTGCGGTGGGAAGTATTTCAAAAGTACAGAGCGCCCATCAGGGAAAGACAGCGCAGCTCTGGAAGATCGTAAAAGTAAACGGTGTGGAACAGAGCAGGGAGGTCTTTAATAAGAGTACCTATAAAGCATCCCCGACTATTTACGAGGTAGGCACTTCTTCTGAAAATCCGGAAGCGACAGCGGCAATGAAAGCGGCGATCGCCTCCAACGATCTGGGAACGGTGCAGTCTGCAGCAGCGCAGTGGAAAAATGTGCCGAAAAAAGAAGAGACAACGGCGAATCCGACAGATTCCAATGGACAGAATGCTGCAGATGGCCAGAATCAGAATGCTCAATCCGGTCAGTCCGGTCAGCAGGGCAATGCAAATACGCAGTCCGGCACAACGGGGCAGGCGCAGTAGTCACATGCAGATATAGAAACAAAACAATGGAGACGAATATGAAAATAGGAAAATTACCGGAAAATGTGCTGATACGTTCTGTATTTAAGCAGCTTCATACGAAACGGCCGGAGATCCTGCAGGGAGCCGGCGTAGGGGAAGACTGTGCGGCGATGATGCTGGCAGAGGATGAGATGTTTGTGGTTTCCACGGATCCTATTACCGGTACTACTCAGGATATTGGAAAAGTGGGTATGATGGTCACGCTGAACGATCTTGCCAGCGCAGGAGCAGAGCCGGTGGGTGTATTGCTGACGGCATTGCTGCCGGAAGAGATCACAGAGCCGGAGATCCGTTCCATGATGCAGCAGATTGACCGGGAATGTGAAAAATACAATGTACAGGTCATGGGTGGTCATACAGAAGTGACAAAAGTGGTCAACCAGCCGGTGCTTACCGTGACAGGCATCGGAAAAGTGAAAAAAGATGCCATGATATCTACTGCCGGCGCAAAACCGGGGGATGATATCGTCGTCACAAAGTGGATTGCCATAGAAGGCACTTCTATCATTGCCAAGGAAAAAGAAGAACAGCTTCTGACGAGATATCCGAAAAACCTGATCCGGACAGCGCAGGATATGGATCAGTATCTTTCTGTTGTTCCGGAGGCTGCAGTCGCGGTAAAGACAGGTGTGCACGCTATGCATGATGTGACAGAGGGCGGCATTTTCGGCGCATTCTGGGAGATAGCGGCAGCGTCCGGTGTAGGACTGGAGATTGATCTGAAAAAGATCCCGATCCGCCAGGAAAGTGTGGAAATCTGTGAGTTTTTTGGCATCAATCCGTATGAACTGATCTCCAGCGGAAGCATGCTGATGGCAGCTCCGGATGGAAATCTTCTGGTGCGGAATCTGGAAAAAGCAGGCATTGCCGCAACGGTTGTAGGAAAAGCAACAGAAGGAAATGACCGCATACTCCTGAATGAAGAGGAACGGAGATTCCTGGAGCCGCCAAAGGCAGATGAACTGTATAAAGTCATTTCTGAATAAGTGAGGATAAAAAACAGTGGCAGGATATTGGAAATAAAAAATTTCCAATAGAAAAGAACTGGATAAAAAAGATGATTAAAGAGGCTTTTACCTGATAAAAGTAAGCAGGTTTTTACAAATCGTATACAGGTGGAGTAAGCGTGGGAGGCGTAAAGTAAAAATGAGGGAAAAGATATTAACCTTTATTGAAAAAAACAGCCGGATCGATCTGGCTGAACTGGCAGTGATCCTGGGAGAGGATGAAGCTGCGGTTGTAAATGAACTGGAGGAGATGGAAGAGGAGCATATCATCTGTGGATATCACACTCTGATCAACTGGGATAAGACATCCATTGAGAAAGTGTCTGCACTGATCGAGGTCAGCGTTACCCCGCAGCGGGGACAGGGATTTGATAAGATCGCAGAGAGAATCTACAATTATCCGGAAGTGCATGCGGTATATCTGATCTCCGGAAGCTATGATCTGCTGGTAACACTGGAGGGAAAAACACTGCGAGAGGTAGCGCAGTTTGTTTCTGATAAGCTGTCTACGCTCGAGAGCGTGCTCAGTACAAAAACGAATTTTATCCTGAAAAAATATAAAGACCATGGTACGATCATGGCTGAAAAACCGAAAGATGGAAGGATGCTGATGACGCCATGAGAAACCCATTATCAAAAGTGATTACAGAAATACAGCCTTCCGGAATCCGGAAGTTTTTTGACATTGTTACGGAGATGAAAGATGCGATCTCCCTCGGTGTAGGCGAGCCTGATTTTGATACGCCGTGGCATGTTAGGGATGAAGGCATCTATTCTATGGAAAAAGGAAGGACTTTTTATACTTCCAATGCCGGACTGAAAGAGCTGAAGGAAGAAATTTCAAGCTATCTGAAACGAAAATACGGTCTGAAATATGATCCGAAAGACCAGATCATGGTAACGGTAGGCGGCAGTGAGGCCATTGATATTGCTATGCGCGCCATGTTGGATCCGGGGGATGAGGTTCTGATCCCGCAGCCGAGTTACGTTTCCTATCTGCCATGTGCAAAGCTGGCAGGGGGAGTGCCGGTAGTGATCGAACTGAAAGCGGAAAACGAATTCCGTCTTACGAGAGAAGAACTGTTAGAAGCCATCACACCGAAGACAAAATTGCTGGTGCTTCCGTTTCCGAATAACCCTACAGGCGCCATCATGGAGCGAAAAGATCTGGAGGCACTGGTGGATGTGATCATTGCAAATGATCTGTATGTGATCACAGATGAGATCTATTCGGAACTTACTTATGGTGAAGATGGCCATGTGTCCATTGCATCCATGCCGGGTATGTGGGATCGTACAATTTATATCAACGGTCTGTCAAAATCCCATGCGATGACAGGATGGAGACTTGGATATGCATGTGGCCCGGATCTGATCCTGAAACAGATGCTGAAAATTCATCAGTTTGCTATTATGTGTGCGCCAACGATCAGTCAGTATGCCGGTGTGGAAGCTCTGAAAAACGGGGATGAAGATGTAGCGGTCATGCGGGAAGCGTATAATGAGAGACGCCGCTATGTACTGCACCGTTTTCATCAGATGGGTCTGGAATGTTTTGAACCATTTGGGGCATTTTATGCATTCCCGTGTATTAAGGAATTCGGCATGACATCGGATGAATTTGCACTGCGTTTTCTGCAGGAAGAGAAAGTGGCGGTCGTTCCGGGAACAGCATTTGGAGCTTGTGGCGAAGGCTTCCTGCGCATTTCCTATGCATATTCACTGGAAGAGCTGAAGAAAGCGTTGGGACGGCTGGAATGTTTTGTAAACAGATTACGGGAGGAGAAAGCAGAAAAAACGAATGCGGAAGCGTCAGAAAAATCTGCTTGTAAATAAGATAAAATGGCAGCATTGAATATCGTATTATTTGAGCCGGAGATACCTGCAAATACAGGAAATATTGGCAGAACCTGTGTTGCTACAGGGACAAAACTGCATCTGATCGAGCCGCTGGGATTTCGTCTGGATGAGAAGAAGATCCGCAGGGCAGGGATGGACTACTGGAAAGATCTGGATGTGACAACTTACATTAATTTTCAGGAATTTCTGGATAAAAATCCGGGAGCAAAGATCTATATGGCTACGACAAAAGGCAAAAACGTGTACACGGAAGTATCCTATGAGCCGGATTGCTATATTATGTTCGGAAAAGAGAGTGCGGGAATTCCGGAAGAGATCCTGGCGCACAACAGAGACCGATGTGTGCGGATTCCGATGATCGGAGAGACGAGATCACTGAATCTGTCCAACTCCGTGGCAGTTGTACTGTATGAAGCGCTGCGTCAGAATCATTTTGACCATATGAAGCTTCAGGGGCAGCTGACGAAATTCGCGGATTATATCGAGTAAATGACCTGTCTGTGATTTGTATTTGTTTTATGTCTTGACGGAAGTGCGTTGAGGAGCTGACGAAAAACATAAGTTTTGGCTTAAATATAAAATAGTTGATATATAATAATAGTATTTTTGATAAAGGAAATCGAAATGTCGTTTATTAAGACTAGAAAATTAAAGCATGAGTTTGTGCGCAGAAATGATGAGGGCGAGATTGAAGAAGTCATCTGTGCCATTTCAGATGTGGATCTGGAAGTGGAGCAGGGCGAATTTGTCGCAGTACTGGGGCATAATGGTTCTGGTAAATCTACGCTTGCGAAACATTTGAATGCCTTACTGTATCCGACGGAAGGATCTGTCTGGATCGATGGATATGATGTTAGTGAAGAAGAACATCTTCTGGACATCCGCAAGAGCGCGGGAATGGTTTTCCAGAATCCGGACAATCAGATCATTGCCGGTGTAGTTGAGGAAGATGTGGCATTTGGACCGGAAAATATGGGTGTGCCGACGGAAGAGATCTGGAAGCGTGTGGAACAGTCTCTGGAAGCTGTCGGCATGACTTCCTGCAGATATGAGTCGCCAAACCGTCTTTCCGGCGGACAGAAACAGCGGGTGGCCATTGCCGGAGTCGTGGCCATGCAGCCAAAATGCATTATTCTGGATGAATCTACTGCCATGTTGGACCCGAAAGGCCGCCGGGAAGTGCTGCAGGTTGTCCGGGAACTGAACCGGCAGAAACATGTTACCGTCATTTTGATCACGCACTATATGGAAGAAGTAACAGATGCTGACCGGGTGTATGTCATGGACCATGGACAAGTGGTTATGACGGGAACCCCGAAGGAGATTTTTTCCAGAGAGGATGAGATTAAAGCACTGGGACTTACAGTGCCGGGAATGACAGAGCTTGCCAGCCGGCTTCGGAAAGCAGGCATGGCGATACCGCAGGGAATATTAACAAGGGAAGAATTGGTGGACGCGATATGTCAATGGAATTGCAGCATGTAACGCATATTTACGGCGAGGGAACGACCTTTGCCAAAAAGGCGTTGGACGATGTCAATATTAAAATAGAAGATGGTGAGTTTGTAGGGATTATCGGTCATACCGGTTCCGGAAAATCCACATTGATCCAGCACTTTAATGGTCTGTTGCGCCCTTCTGACGGAAAGGTGCTGTATCGGGGAAACGATATTTTTGCACCGGATTTTCCGCTGCGTTCTATGCGTGGAAAAGTAGGGCTCGTATTTCAGTATCCGGAGTATCAGCTGTTTGAAACATCTGTTATCAAGGATGTGGCATTTGGCCCGAAGAACCAGGGACTGAACGAAAAAGAAGCTCTGGAACGGGCAAAGGAAGCTCTGATTATGGCAGGACTGAATGAAGAACACTGGGAGAAATCCCCTTTTGAACTTTCCGGGGGACAGAAGCGCAGGGCTGCCATTGCAGGTGTGCTTGCCATGGAACCGGAAATGCTGATACTGGATGAGCCGACAGCCGGACTGGACCCGAAGGGCAGAAATGAGCTGTTTGATCAGATCTGTCAGCTCAGGGAACAGAAAGGGATGACGATAGTGCTTGTCTCTCATTGCATGGAAGATGTTGCAGAACATGTGGACCGTCTGATCGCCATGCAGAAAGGCAGGGTATTATTTGACGGAACGACGAGAGACGTCTTTACCCATGTGAAAGAACTGGAAGAAGCAGAGCTTGCAGTGCCGGAAGTAACTTATCTCATGCGTGACCTGAAAGCAAGGGGCATTCCGGTGCGCACAGATGTCATTACACTGGAAGAAGCAGAGAAAGAGATTTTGAGATTATGTTAAAAGATATTACCCTTGGACAATATTATCCGGCGGATTCTGTAATCCATAAAATGGATCCCCGGACAAAATTGCTGGCGACCGTCGTATATGTGGTTTCGCTGTTTGTATTTCGCAATATTCCGGGATTTATTGTGGCGACTGCTGTATTGATCGCGCTTGTCCTTTTGTCAAAAGTGCCATTTAAACTGATGGCAAAGGGATTGAAGATTATTTGGGTGCTGGTGGCAATCACGGCATTTTTTAATGTTTTTTTTACACCGGGAGATCTGCTTTGGCAGGTGGGTGTGCTCCACATTACATGGCAGGGTGTGCGAAATGCAGTCTTTTTCTCCATCCGTCTGATCTATTTGATTCTGGGTACATCGATCATGACATTGACCACAACGCCGAACAAGCTGACAGATGGACTGGAAGAAGGTCTGAAACCGTTGAACAAGATTCATATTCCTGTGCATGAGATTGCGCTGATGATGTCTATTGCGCTGCGCTTCATCCCTTTACTCGGAGAGGAGACTGACCGTATTAAGAAAGCGCAGATGGCGAGAGGCGCGGATTTTGAATCCGGAAATATGATTCAGAAAGTAAAAAGTCTGGTGCCTATCTTAGTACCGTTGTTTGTATCGGCTTTTCGCCGGGCGAACGATCTTGCCCTTGCCATGGAAGCCAGATGTTATCATGGCGGCGAGGGGAGGACAAAGATGAAGCCGCTGCACCATGAAAAGCGGGATTATATTGCGTATGTGCTCATGTTTGCGTACCTGGGGGCGATGATCGTTATCCGGGTTGTTGGCTGACCGGTAAAAGGAGATATCTGTGAAAAAGAGAATAAAACTGGTGGTGGCTTATGATGGCACCAACTACTGTGGCTGGCAGGTCCAGCCAAACGGGGAAACAATCGAGGGTGTGCTGAACCGGGAACTCAGCAGTCTGTTGGGGGAGGACATCAAAGTCACGGGAGCAAGTCGTACGGATTCTGGAGTGCATTCCCTGGGAAATGTAGCAGTTTTTGACACAGATACAAGGATTCCGCCGGAGAAGATTTCTTATGCGCTGAACATTCGATTGCCGGAAGATATCGTAGTACAGGATTCCTGTGAAGTAGCGCCGGATTTTCATCCACGGCACTGCAACAGCCGCAAGACGTATGAATACAGGATCTTAAACCGGCGCTTTGCCATGCCCACGCGGCGTCTGGATACTTATTTTTATCACAGACCGCTGGATGTGGAACGGATGCAGCAGGCAGCCCGTTATCTGGAGGGAACACATGATTTTAAAAGTTTCTGCTCGGTCAATACCGTGGTAGAAGATACGGTAAGAACAATCTATACCTTACAGGTCATAAAGGATGCGGACGATATCATTACAATCCGTGTACAAGGAAGCGGTTTTCTATACAATATGGTAAGGATACTTGCGGGAACGCTGATACAGGTAGGGATTGGAGCGATGGAACCGGAGCAGATGACGGAGATTTTGGAAGCAAAAGACCGCAGTGCGTCAGGCCCCACAGCGCCGGCTCAGGGGCTGACGATGATGGGGATAGAGTTTCTTGATTAATCGTAAAATTTTTCTAAAAAATAATCAGAAATCGTCAGTCTTTTGTAAGAATGTGGTATACTATGGGCAAACATTAAGCGGTGCAGATGAAAAATACTATGTGCAGGATATCATGCTTACAGAAGTTTGTTTCAGGTGGCAGATTGTATGCCGCAGATTGATGATCAGGGATAAAAACACAGAGTTTTTACATGGCGCTGTTAAAATGGGTTGAGTGATGAAGCTACACATTTTTATAGTGTAAGGGATCAGGAAAGGGAGGTTTTCAAAATGGCATTTTTAGGAGATTTAGGAAAAGCAATTGCGGGTGCAGGACAGACTGCTGTGAATAAAACAAAGGATCTGACAGAAATCACAAGACTGTCTGCAAAAGTATCTGATCTGCAGAGAAAAAACGATCAGCTTTATGCAACGATCGGTAAATTATATATGGAGCATTACGGAGATGATCCGGAAGATATGTTCAAGGGTGCAGTTGCATCAATCAAAGAAAATCAGAAAAGAATTATTTCTTATAAAGAGGACATCAAACAGATCAAAGGCATTAAAAAATGTGTTTCCTGTGATGCAGACGTTCCAAGCGGAAGTCAGTTCTGCCCGAAATGCGGAGCTAAAGTAGAAGATGACGATGTCGTTGCAGATGTAGAGGCTGTTGTCATTGATGACGATATGGTGGAAGATGAAGATATCGTAGCAGATGAAGCACCAGCAGAAGAGGCTCCGGCTGAAGACGCAGCAGAAGCAGAAGAAACTGCAGATGCAGACGAAGAGTAAGCAGAGACAGTCAGATATCGGCATTGCCCAGTCAGAGGGGAATGATAATAAAACTTTAAAAGAAGAAACTGTTGCAAAGATAGTTCTGAACGATACAGATATCATATGAAGGATTGGATATCAAGGACAGGCTGTTGATGCAGCAGTTTCTTTTGCTGTTAAATATGCCATAGAAACGGATGAAAAACCCTTTAAAATTAGGGAAAAAACTGATTGACATGAAGTACCGCTTATACTATAATATATTAGTCTGACGTAGAGAAGGAATGTTGAAAAACATTTTCCAATAGATGCAGGCGGGTGGGACCGCACTGCGGGGAACAGATTTTTATGGAAGATTCTCCACAAATCTGAGATAAGAACTGTTCGAATAATGCAGACACATTATTCATATTTGAAATAGCAGGAGACGCTGTGTCCGGACATTCACAGTGTTGCAATGCGACAAATCTCAAGGAGGGAAAATAATGAACACATTCATGGCCAGCCCGGCAACAATTGAAAGAAAATGGTATGTAGTTGACGCTACAGGATATACATTAGGTCGTTTATCTTCAGAAATCGCTAAAGTATTAAGAGGTAAAAACAAACCGATCTTTACACCGCACATCGATACCGGTGATTATGTAATCGTAGTAAACGCTGAGAAGATCAAAGTAACTGGTAAAAAATTAGACCAGAAGATCTACTACCATCATTCTGATTATGTAGGCGGAATGAAAGAGACTACATTAAAAGAAATGCTTGCAAAACATCCGGAACGCGTTATTGAGTACGCTGTAAAAGGAATGCTTCCAAAAGGACCTTTAGGAAGAGACATGTACAGAAAATTATTTGTATATGCAGGACCTGATCACAAACATGAAGCTCAGAAACCTGAAGCTTTGACATTTTAATCGTGTAGGAGGTAAATAGTTCATGGCAGCTACAAAATATTACGGAACAGGAAGAAGAAAAAAATCTATCGCTAGAGTATACCTTGTACCAGGTACTGGCGTTATCACTATCAATAAAAGAGACATCGATGAGTATCTTGGTCTTGAGACCCTGAAAGTAATCGTTCGTCAGCCACTTGCAGCTACAGAGACAGCTGACAAATTTGACGTTATCGTAAACGTTAAAGGCGGCGGTTATACAGGACAGGCTGGCGCTATCCGTCACGGTATCGCAAGAGCACTCCTTCAGGCAGATGCTGATTACAGACCGGTACTGAAAAAAGCTGGATACTTAACTCGTGACCCGAGAATGAAAGAGCGTAAAAAATACGGTCTCAAAGGCGCACGTCGTGCACCACAGTTCTCAAAGAGATAATTATCTCGCAAGAGAATTACAATTCAAAGAGATTACAAACCTCAGAACTTCGGTTCTGGGGTTTTTCTTTACCCTTAAATCTTGATGAAATGTCTAGAAATGTGGTGAAACTTATTCGGTTTGCAACAAAGAAATCTATTCCCATCTTCTGTATGAAGAAGATATTCACAATCAGGACAACAGAAGACGTTTATGGCAAAGCAAAATTGTAGAGAAGAAATCAACAGAATTAATAAAAAGACGAATATCAAAGTTGCCTGTATGAAAAGGGAACTGAAGTTTTGGCAAATCGTTTCGGTAGGAACAGTGGTAATGGGAATGTTGTTTGGATGGATGTTGTGAAGTTGAGATAGTTCTTATCAAGGGCGAAAGAAGATGCATGCTAGAAAGAATCTTTTGGGGAAGCCGACAACTCCCGATTTACTTAACGATAGATTTGTAAATGGGATAAATGCTTGATTTTAGCGGCCGCACCATAATGGTGACATGCGTTATTGAGGTGTTGCTTGAAGTTGTTCTAGTAATTTGTGATACTAAGGTTACATCTGCAGATGAACTGATTATGAAAGGAGTAGATTTAATATGGTCGAATTTGGCGAACAACTAAGAAGAGCGAGAGAAGAAAAGGGAATGACCCAACAGTCTCTTGCCGAGCAATTATATGTAACTAGACAGGCGGTATCAAGGTGGGAATGTGGGGATCGTTACCCTGATTTACTTACTACTAAAAAAATATCGCAGATTCTGGAAGTGAGTCTTGACGACCTGTTATCTGGAAAAGAAATGGAAAAAGTAGTAGAACGTAACCCTGTTATTGAAAAGAAAAGCGTCAATAACATAATGATAGCTCTTTATGCGTTTGTGGTAATTTCATTTTTTATCACTATTGTGGACATTATAATTAGATTCCCGTTGCAATCAGAGATGATTGATTATAATGATATTCAAGCGATTGTAATAAATGTATTGGCATTGCTTATTCAGATTTTTTTCTTTGCGTATGGTTTTGTTAATGCTATACGAGGAATGCTATCACCAAAAAGGATGGGTGCCGTAATTGTTGCATTTTTTGCTGCGACCTGTATTACTGGAACTGGAAATATGGTAATTAATTCAAATGTTCAGATTGTTTTATGGTGGCTTGTTTTAATTATACCGAATATAGTTGGTGCTGTAGCAACATTCGCTTATTTTGTTTCGGGTAAGAAAAGTAAGATATATTCTATAATGATTTATTTGGTTACGATTTGGGGAATGTTCCGCATCATTTATTCAAATTATAATCTTATAGTTCATGCAAATCAGTATCTGTCTATGAATAGCACGGTTAGACTTGTACTTGAGGTAGCAATACATTGTCTAGTAATATATCAAACATATGTATTATGGATTAAACGCCAAAATGCAATAGACATAAGTTGATAGAAGAGTATATGTTCGGATAATTTAGTGTTCTGACATCGGTTATAGATAAGTTAAAGAGATCTGTGCATATCATCAGCCGTGTGAAGTCAGAGAATGAAAAGGGCTATTACATCGTGGATGCAATCAATGAGGCCATCAATGTCGGCGTGAAGATTTCCTTCTATTATTCTGAACTTAATGGTAAGAAGAAGGAAGTGCTCAGGAACGATGTGAAACTATATACAGTCAGTCCATTTGATCTGATCTGGGATGGCGACTATTACTATCTGACCGGTTACTGTGATGAGAGAGAGTTTGTTCGTACATATAGAGTAGACTAAATCAAGAAACAGCTGGAGCTGCTGACTGAGAAGGCTGTTAAGAAGCCGAAGGGGGAAGGGAAATTTATAGAAAAATATTGTCACAGTATAGCTGTTTTGTGTGAAAACAGAATCACAAATGATAAAAAATGTTATCTTTCTGTCAAATATCCCTCTTGTAATATACCCCGGTAGGGTATATAATGCAGATATTCATGAAAAAGAAAGTAAAATGTCATCCGGAAACATACATGAAAAATGATTATGAAATACTATTGATAAAATATGTATAGAGAATGCCAAATTGTGTATAACATTATGTGGATGAGATGCACGCGAAAATGAGAAAAAGAAATGTATAAGAAAATAAAGTAAAGAGGAACCTGTATGGAAGAGAAAATCTGTTGTTGTCATAAGAAAAAAGAGCGTACAGAGAAGGAATACAAAGATCTGATCCACCGTCTGAACCGCATAGAAGGGCAGATTCGTGGAATCAAGCGCATGGTGGAAGAAGATGCGTACTGCCCGGACATTCTGGTTCAGGTGGCTGCGGCAAATGCGGCGCTGAACAGTTTTAACAAAGTACTTCTGGCGAATCATATCCGGACCTGTGTGGCGGATGACATCCGGAACGGTAAGGATGAGGTTATTGATGAGCTGGTCAAGACGTTACAGAAGCTGATGAAATAAATGTTTGCTTATAAGTGAATGGGTTTATATAAGCTGTTTTTTGATTTTGGAGACGAATGAAAGAGCTTATACATTTCTGGAAGTATAAGTACGAAAGATACGCATTTAAATCGAAAATTAAGAGATGGCAATAATGATATCTAGCATCTGAACAATAGAAAAGAGGGATAAATAAAAATGGAACAGTATTCAGTTACAGGCATGAGCTGTGCCGCCTGCAGTTCCCGTGTGGAAAAGGCGGTGTCGAAGGTAGACGGGGTCACATCCTGCTCCGTAAGCCTTCTGACCAATTCCATGGGAGTGGAAGGAACAGCAACGCCACAGGCAATCATAGCAGCAGTAGAAGTTGCCGGTTACGGAGCTTCGCTAAAGCAGGGAGGCGAGCAGGGAAAGACTTCCGGTCCGGTGCTTACAGAGGATGAACTGGAAGATCACACCACACCGATGATGGTAAAGCGCCTCTGTGTTTCTGTGGTATTTTTACTTGTACTTATGTATTTTTCCATGGGACATATGATGTGGAACTGGCCGGTTCCGGCAGTCATGAAAGATAATCATGTGGCGATGGGACTGCTTCAGCTGCTTTTGACTATGGCGGTCATGATCATTAACCAGAAGTTTTTTATCAGCGGTTTTAAAGGTTTGATCCACCGCACACCAAATATGGATACGCTGGTGGCATTGGGCTCCGGCGCTTCCTTTGGCTACAGTTTGTATGCACTGTTTGCCATGACCGGTGCACAGGTACGCGGAGACATGGATATGGTCATGATGTACATGCATGAGTTTTATTTTGAATCCGCAGCCATGATCCTGACATTGATCACGATTGGAAAGACACTGGAGGCATATTCCAAAGGAAAGACGACGGATGCGCTGAAAGGCCTCATGAAGCTTGCTCCGAAGAAAGCGGTCATCCTGCAAAATGGAAAAGAGACGGAAGTTTCTATCGATCAGGTTAAAAAAGGCGATATTTTTGTAGTCAGACCGGGAGAAAATATTCCGGTGGATGGCACGGTTCTGGAAGGAACCAGCGCAGTCAACGAGGCTGCCTTGACCGGAGAGAGTATTCCTGTGGATAAAGAGCCGGGAGATGCAGTTTCCGCAGCTACCGTAAACCAGTTCGGTTTCCTAAAATGTCAGGCAGAACGTGTGGGAGAAGATACGACGCTTTCCCAGATCATTCAGATGGTTTCCGATGCGGCGGCCACAAAAGCGCCGATCGCAAAGATTGCAGATAAAGTTTCCGGCATCTTCGTGCCGGCAGTTATTCTGATCGCAGCCGTTACGTTTGTAATTTGGCTGTTAGTAGGACAGACCTTTGGATACGCTTTGGCAAGAGGCATTTCCGTACTTGTCATCAGTTGCCCGTGCGCTCTGGGACTTGCGACTCCGGTTGCCATTATGGTAGGCAACGGTATGGGTGCCCGTCACGGTATCATGTTCAAGACGGCTGTTTCCCTGGAAGAGACGGGTAAAATGAACATTATTGCGCTGGATAAGACCGGAACGATCACAAACGGCGAGCCGGTCGTTACAGATATCCTTCCGGTTGAAGGGATGCAGGCAGAGCGTCTGATGTCTCTTGCAGCAACTCTTGAGCAGAAGAGCGAACATCCTCTGGCAAAAGCAGTGATGAAAAAGGCCGAAGAGGATCAGCTGCAGCTTCAGGAAGTGACAGATTTCCAGGCACTTCCGGGAAATGGTCTGTCAGCCGTTCTCGATAGAAAAAAATTAATCGGAGGAAATCAGAAATTTATTGCATCCCAGATGCAGATTCCGTTACAATTAAAGGAACAGGCAGATGCGCTCGCTGAAGAAGGCAAGACCCCATTATTCTTTGGTATGGATGGCGAGCTGATCGGTGTGATCGCCGTTGCGGATGTCATCAAAGAAGATGGCCGTCAGGCAGTGGATGAACTGAAAGGCATGGGCATTCATGTCGTCATGCTGACCGGCGATAATGAGCGTACAGCGAAAGCCATCGGCCGTCAGGCTGGCGTGGATGAAGTTATCGCAGGCGTACTTCCGGATGGAAAAGAATCCGTGATCCGCGAGCTGAAGAAAAAAGGCAAGGTTGCCATGGTCGGCGATGGTATTAATGATGCACCGGCGCTGACCCGTGCAGATATTGGCATTGCCATTGGTGCAGGTACAGATATTGCTATTGATGCAGCAGATGTTGTTCTTATGAAGAGCCGTCTGAAAGATGTACCGGCAGCGATCCGGTTGAGCCGTCAGACGTTAAAGAACATCAAGGAAAATCTGTTCTGGGCATTTATTTACAATATTATTGGAATCCCGCTGGCAGCAGGCGTATGGATCCATCTGACCGGATGGCAGCTGAACCCGATGTTTGGCGCCGCAGCCATGAGCCTGTCCAGTGTATGCGTGGTTTCTAACGCACTTCGTCTGAATCTTTTCAAAATGTACAGTACACGGAAAGATAAGAAGATGAAGTATGCGATCACAGGCAGTGTACTCTCTTCTATAGAAGAAGATACAGATAAAAAACAAAATCTTAAGGAGGTTTCTGGTATGCAGAAAACAATCAAAATTGAGGGAATGATGTGTGGCCATTGTGAGGCTACTGTAAAAAAAGCGCTTGAAGCATTAGACGGGGTAGAAGAGGCAGTTGTAAGCCATGAAGCTGGCACAGCAGAGCTGAAACTGAGTGCAGATGTTGCAGACGATGTACTTACAAAAGCAGTAGAAGAGAAAGACTTCAAAGTTGTTTCTGTGCAGTAATGACGAAAACTTGCAATTAATGTAACTACCAGGGCGGAGAAAAATGGTTTTTCTCCGCCTTTTTTTAAAATCAGAAGTTAGCGCGCAACAGATTTTTTATGGGCAGATGCATCAGAAGAGAACGTGTTGGCTTTGTACATCAGTCATGAATATGGTATACTTTGCGATAGAGAACAGGTCTGGTTGTGTGAGGTATTTTTGGGCATTGTTGCCTCATCTGGCAGACTGTGAGATAAAATTTATAACAGAAATCTGAAGAATTGAAATGGAGATTTTATGGGAAATACCATTGGAAATCATAAGAATAATAAAACAAAGCATCTTACGATTGGTCTGTTGGCGCATGTAGATGCCGGAAAGACGACGCTTGCGGAGAGCATGCTATATGCTAGTGGCAGTATCCGCAAAGCAGGACGGGTAGATCACGGGGATGCATTTTTGGATACCTATGCGCTGGAAAAAGACAGGGGCATTACGATCTTTGCTAAACAGGCGCAGATGACGCTTGGGCAATATGAAGTAACTTTGCTGGACACGCCGGGGCACGTGGATTTTTCTGCGGAGATGGAGCGGACATTGCAGGTATTGGATGTGGCAATCCTGATCATCAGCGGCGCCGATGGTGTGCAGGGACATGTGCAGACGTTGTGGAGGCTGTTGGAGCATCATCAGATTCCGACGTTTCTGTTTGTCAATAAAATGGATCAGCCTGGCTGTGAGAAAGATGCTTTGCTGGGAGAACTAAGGGAACGGCTTGGCGATGCCTGCATGGATTTTACGCAAGATATGGAAACGGATGCTATTCTGGAAAATCTTGCCATGTGTGATGAGGAAGTCCTGGAACAATATTTGGAAACCGGTAAGGTGTGGGATACGGATGTCTGTCGGATGATCAGGCAGAGAAAATTGTTTCCCTGTTATTTTGGGTCGGCATTAAAACAGGAAGGCATCGGAGAACTTTTAAAAGGACTGGCGCGTTACATGGAGCCGCCGGAGTATCCGCAGCAGTTTGGAGCGCGGGTATTTAAAATTGCGCGGGACGCCAAAGGCGAGCGGCTGACGTATTTGAAGATTACAGGAGGCAGTCTTCCTGTCAAGACGGAGGTTGTAAAATATAACGGAACGGTTGCCGGTTCTGTAAATGAATCGTCGGAGCCGGAAGCGAAGTCTGGAGAAAAAATCCCATTTTTAAATGAAATTAAGGGAAAAGATACAGAAGTCTCCAATGAGAGGCTGAAATATAAAACAACATTTTCCGGTAAGAAGTCAGAAAATAGAAAT
>OLRJ01000177.1_pt1 | contig 65201 bp, 72 predicted proteins | sample 1672741 | NCBI WGS metagenome assembly OLRJ01 (sample SAMEA3136719, study PRJEB25190) | human gut metagenome | biome: human gut; feature: human-associated habitat; material: faeces | place: Austria | collected 2013 | reverse complement strand
TCTTACCTGCATCTTTTGTAGCCTGACGCTGAGCATCGTTGAAGTAAGCCGGAACAGTGATAACTGCTTCCGTAACTTTTTCTCCAAGATATCCTTCTGCATCTGCTTTCAATTTCTGAAGGATCATAGCTGAAATTTCCTGTGGAGAATATTTCTTTCCATCGATGTCTACTTTATGATCTGTACCCATCTCACGCTTGATAGATGAGATTGTCTTTTCTGCATTTGTTACTGCCTGACGTTTTGCAGGTTCACCTACAAGACGTTCTCCTGTCTTTGTAAATGCTACTACAGATGGTGTAGTTCTTGCTCCTTCTGTATTTGCGATTACGACCGGCTGTCCACCTTCCATAACCGCTACGCAACTGTTTGTTGTACCTAAGTCAATACCAATGATTTTGCCCATTATGAAGACCTCCTGTTAATATAATAAAAATTGTATTTTGCTTTGTTATTTATATAAAGTGTATCGTAAATGCGGTACACGGTATATCTTAGTTTGCTACCTTTACCATGCTGTGTCTTACGACTGAGTCACGGTACATATATCCTTTCTGGAATTCCTCGGCTACTACATTTTCACCAAGTTCTTCATCCTCCACATGCATCACTGCATTGTGGAAATTCGGATCGAATTCCTGACCAACTGCTTCGATCGGTTTTACTCCGATTCCTTCCAGTGTGCTCATCATTTGTTTATAGATCTTATCCATTCCATCTACGAACGGATCATCTTTCTTTTCTTCCGGTACGGACTGAAGTCCGCGTTCAAAGTTGTCTACAATCGGAAGAATTTTTTCTACAACATCTTTGGCTCCGATCTCATACATCGCTGACTTTTCTTTTTCAGTACGCTTTCTGTAATTATCGAACTCAGCCATGTGTCTCGTAAGTTTGTCTGTCAGATCTGCGATCTGCTCATCCTTTTTATCTTTTTTATTCTTCTTTTCAAACAGCTTCTTTTTCTTTGGTTCTTCAGCATCTTCGGAATTCGTCTCTTTACCAACAGCTTCTTCCTCTGTTGCTTCGGTTTCTTCCGCGTCTTCCGGTTCCTGCCCTTTTGCCTCCTGCTCTTTGGCTTCTGCCTCCGCAGCTTTCTTTGCTTCTTCCACTGCTTCTTTTACCATTTCTTCATTACTCATCTTTTTATCCAATGGTTCTTCCACCTTTCTTACTTCTTATTCGAGCTTTTTCGGCTCATCCCTGTGGAATATGTCATCCAGCTCTGCCATCAGTGTCTTAAGCGTCTTCATGACATGTTCATAATCCATTCGCTTCGGTCCGATGATTCCGATGGTTCCCTGCATGCCCTCGCCCAACTCATATGTTGCTGTGACTACGCTGCAGTCTTTCATGTTCTCCACATTCGATTCATCTCCGATGTATACCTGGATGTCTCTGTCTTCACCGCCGTTTGCCATTGACTTTGTTACCAGAGCGGCAAGCTGCTGCTTTTCTTCAAAAGCACTGATGATCTCCTGTGCGCTCTGCTTATCACTAAGCTCCGGATACTTGAAAATATTCGTCGCGCCACTGGTGTAAATCTCCATGTCGTCATCCAGCTGGATCACATTCGCTACTGCATCCAGGACACTGCTCATCACACCACTGTGGATCCCTGCCTGTTCTTTCAGTCTTGCGATCACTCCCAGATTGATCTGCTCTAGTGAAGTTCCGTTCAGCGAAGTATTCAGAAGCATATTCAGTTTCAATAGTGCTTCATTGCTGAGCGGCTCATCCAGTGTCACGATCTGGTTCTTTACAATGTTGCCTTCCATCACGATCACAACGATCAGCTGATGGTCATCAACCTGTGAAAGCTGGATAAATTTTAATTTGTTCCCGTTGTAAGTCGGAGTCGAAATCATCGTCGCATAATTCGTGTTGTTCGCAAGAACCTTTGCAACCTGCTTCAGAAGTTCTTCCATCTTGTCAGCCTTCTCAAGCATCTGACCTTTGATTTCGGTAATCTCCTGTTCTTTCTGGCTCATCAGCATATCCACATACCATCTGTAACCTTTATCCGACGGAATCCTTCCTGCTGATGTGTGAGGCTGCATGATATAACCAAGCTCTTCGAGATCTGCCATCTCATTCCGGATCGTTGCCGAACTTAAATTCAGATCCGTATACTTGGAAATCGTTCTGGATCCCACAGGCTCTCCGGTCTCAAGATAGTTCTTAATGATTGCATGTAAGATCTTCGTCTTCCGCTCACTAAGTTCCTGTATGGCTTCCATATGCTACCTCCTTTTTGTTATTAGCACTCGTTATGTCTGAGTGCTAACATTTTCTACGCTTATAAATGTACCACTTACTATTCACTTTGTCAACAGGGTTTATGATTTTTTTATTTTTAGTCCGGTTCCACCCGGATATGCTGTCGGATTCCAATTCAATCGGCAAACCATTCTTTTCTGCCTGAACCGCCTGCTCCCTTCCTCCCAAACTCCCCACCCGACCGTCAAACCAAAAAATACACACCCCAGCCTCCCGGTCTGATGGTGTGCATTTCTTCTATTATATATAGTACATGTCTTGACTGTATTCACTGTATTCCTGATATTTTTGTTCAAGGTCAGAGAGAAACAGATTCTCAAGGATATCCTGTAGTCCTCTGTTCAGACGTTCGATAACTTCACTCTGCACAGCCTGAGCCGCAGCTCTTCCATTCTCGGCGCCTTCTACATCCTCTTCTTCGATGAGATAATCACCTTCCAGCGCACGTAATATTTCCGCAACCGAAATCTTTGTGGCAGGCTTCGCCAACAGGTATCCCCCCTGCGGTCCTTTCACGCTTTTAATGATTCCGGCTTTTCTGAGTGCCGCAAATACCTGTTCCAGATACTGCGGTGAAATACTGTTACGCTCTGCAATTGCTGCAAGTGCAACATGGGATTCTTTCGAGTATACGGACAGGTCGATCAGTGCCCGAAGTCCGTATCTGCTTTTCTTTGAAAAATTCATATTCTACTCCGTGAAGAGCGGTGTGGAGTAATATCTGTCTCCGGTATCCGGAAGCAGTGCCACAATCGTCTTTCCTTTGTTTTCCGGACGTTTTGCAAGTTCGATTGCTCCATAAAGTGCGGCTCCCGAAGAAATTCCTACCAGGATTCCTTCTTTCTTTGCAAGCAGCTTTCCTGTTGCAAAAGCGTCATCATTTTCTACAGTAAATATTTCATCATATACAGTTGTGTTGAGTACATCCGGTACAAATCCTGCTCCGATTCCCTGAATCTTGTGAGGACCACCTTTTCCTGTAGAAAGTACCGGTGAGCTTGCAGGCTCCAACGCAACGATCTTCACATCCGGATTCTGGGATTTCAGATATTCGCCGACACCGGTCAGTGTTCCACCTGTACCAACACCTGCGATAAACAGATCTACTTCTCCGTCTGTATCCTTCCAGATCTCTGGTCCGGTTGTCTTTCTGTGTACTTCCGGATTAGCCGGATTAACAAACTGTCCAGGGATATAACTGCCCGGAATCTCTTTTGCAAGTTCATCTGCTTTTTCAATCGCACCCTTCATTCCCTTTGCGCCTTCTGTCAGAACAATCTCTGCTCCGTATGCTTTCAGGATGTTTCTTCTTTCTACACTCATTGTCTCCGGCATAGTAAGAATGATACGGTATCCTTTGACTGCTGCAATCGATGCAAGGCCGATTCCCGTATTTCCCGAAGTAGGCTCAATGATAACAGAACCTTCTTTTAATAATCCTTTTTCCTCAGCATCCTCGATCATTGCTTTGGCAATTCTGTCTTTTACACTTCCGGCCGGGTTAAAATATTCCAGTTTCACAAGGATTCTTGCCTCTAATCCTAATTCTTCTTCAATATTTTTCACCTCTACAAGAGGAGTATTTCCAACAAGCTCTAAAGCACCATTATAAATTTTTGACATCGTAAGTTCTCCTTTCTTTCCTACTGTTTTGATAGGTTTAACTCGATGATGTCATTATATGCCTATAAAACCTATTTGTCAAGTATACTTTATATTTTTCTGATTTTCCAAATTTTACTCTTCCAGCAGAAACTCTACAAACACACTGTTGCTGACATCGATCCCCCGTTTTGTAAGCCATACTCTGTCATCATCTTGCTCAAGAAGCTTTAAGCTTTCCAGTTTGCAGATCGGTTCACCGTAAATATCCTCCAGACTCTTCCCAAAATACTCTGAAAATTCTTTTTTTGAGATTCCGTTCATTTTCCGCAGTCCAAGAAACATAAATTCCTCCATCTCCTCAGTTTCTGTCAGAAGCTCTGCCTGAAATTTGTTCCTGTAGGAATGTGCATACTCCCTTAGCTGATCCGGGTTCGTGTAGCGACTCATTTTTCCTTCCAGCTTCCTGCATTTTCCAATCAGATCCCCGGGAACCAGAGATGCCGCACCAATTCCAAATCCCAGATACGGAATTCTCTCCCAATATCCCAGGTTGTGCCGGCAGGCATATCCCTCCTTAGCATAATTGGAAATCTCGTAACGGTGATATCCGTTCTTCTCCATCAGCGTTTCCGTATCCCAGTACATCTGACGCTCCGCATCCTCATCCGGAAGCTTTGGCCCTTCTTTTGCCTCGTCTTCTACATATTTTTTATAGAAAGTTGTTCCCTCTTCCAAGATCAGACTATATGCAGAAATATGCTCCGGGGAAAGTGCCATTACCTGCTCCAGTGTACGCCTCCAGCTTTCCACTGTCTGCCCCGGAATTGCCGAGATCAGGTCTACATTGATATTTGAAAAACCATTGGCTCTCGCCAGATGATATGCTTCCCGAAATTCTTCATAAGTATGGATTCTTCCAAGCAGACGAAGTTCCTCATCATTGACCGACTGCAGACCGATACTCAGACGGTTCACCCCTGCCTGTCTGTACTTTCGCAGTTTTTCTTCCGTTACCGTTCCCGGATTCATTTCCATAGTGATCTCTGCGTCCTCATCCAACGTAAATATTTCCCTGACCGTATCCATCAGCCGCCCAATCTGCTCACCGGTAAGAAGAGATGGGGTTCCGCCTCCGAAAAAAATGGAAATCACCCTGTAATTCTGCACTGTATCCGGACAGTTTTTGATCTCGTCGACCAGCATTTTCACATATTCCTCTTTTTCCTTTTCTCCGGCCGGACCGGAAAGAAAATCACAATATGCACATTTTTTCACACAAAACGGAATATGAATATATAGTTCTAAAGGTTGCATCTGCTTTTCTCCTTTTCTGTGCAAAAAGCAGGAACCTTTCCCTCGGAAACCGCTCCTGCCTTTTTGTATCCTTTGTCTGTCTATTTGTCGTCCAGTTTTAATACACTCATAAATGCCTTCTGTGGAATTTCTACATTTCCAACCTGGCGCATACGCTTCTTTCCTTCCTTCTGCTTTTCCAGAAGCTTCTTCTTACGGCTGATATCACCACCGTAGCACTTGGCAAGTACGTCCTTACGCATGGCTCTTACTGTCTCACGGGCAATGATCTTGCTTCCGACAGCTGCCTGGATCGGGATTTCAAAAAGCTGTCTCGGAATCTCTTCTTTGAGCTTCTCACACATCTTTCTTCCTCTCTCATAAGCACTTCCCGCAAATACAATAAAGGAAAGAGCATCCACTTCTTCTTTGTTGATCAGGATGTCCAGCTTGACCAGATCAGATTTGACATAGCCGAGCATTTCATAATCAAAAGACGCATAACCACGGGATCTGGATTTGAGCGCATCAAAGAAATCATAGATGATCTCATTCAGAGGTAGGTGATATTTCAATATCGCTCTGGTCTCTTCGATGTATTCCATTCCCTGATATTCGCCACGTCTTTCCTGACACAGATCCATGATCGCACCGATAAATTCGGATGTCACCATAATCTCTGCTTTTACCATCGGCTCTTCCATAAAATCAATTTCTGACGGATCCGGAAGATTAGACGGATTGGTCAGGTCGATCACTTCTCCGTTGGTCTTGTGCACCTTGTAGATAACGCCCGGCGCAGTTGTCACCAGATCCAGATTGTATTCTCTTTCCAGTCTCTCCTGAATGATCTCCAGATGCAAAAGTCCAAGGAAACCACAGCGGAAACCAAATCCCAGCGCAAGAGAGGTCTCCGGTTCAAACTGAAGTGCCGCATCGTTGAGTTGCAGTTTTTCCAGTGCATCTCTCAGATCCGGGTATTTGGAGCTGTCTGCCGGATACATTCCGCAGTACACCATCGGGTTGACCTTTTTATATCCCGGAAGAGGCTCAGAACATGGATTTTCCGCACCTGTTACGGTATCACCCACACGGGTGTCCTTTACATTTTTCAGGCTGGCTGTAAAATATCCAACCATTCCTGCTGAAAGCTCATCACAAGGGATAAACTGTCCGGCACCAAAATATCCAACCTCCACAACATCAGCAGTTGCACCTGTCGCCATCATATGAATCGGCATTCCTTTCGTGATACATCCTTCTTTGATACGGCAGAATACGATAACGCCTTTATACGGATCATAGAGGGAATCGAAAATCAGTGCCTGAAGCGGTGCATCCGGATCTCCTGTCGGAGAAGGGATCTTTGTCACGATCTGTTCCAGAACCTGATCTACATTAAGCCCTGTCTTTGCCGAGATCAGTGGTGCATCCTGCGCTTCAATTCCGATCACATCTTCAATCTCTTCGATCACACGCTGCGGCTCTGCGCTTGGAAGATCGATCTTGTTGATAACCGGCATGACATCCAGATCATGGTCCAGTGCCAGATATACATTTGCCAGTGTCTGCGCTTCTACGCCCTGTGCCGCATCAACGACCAGGATCGCTCCATCACAGGCTGCAAGACTCCGTGACACTTCATAGTTAAAGTCTACGTGTCCCGGAGTATCGATCAGATTAAAGATATATTCCTCCCCATCCTTTGCCTTATAAACCGTGCGGACTGCCTGTGATTTGATTGTGATACCACGTTCTCTTTCCAGATCCATGTTATCCAGCACCTGGGCCTGCATCTCTCTGCTGGTCAGAAGACCTGTCTGTTCGATAATACGGTCCGCCAGTGTGGATTTTCCATGGTCAATATGTGCAATAATACAAAAATTCCGAATCTTTTTCTGATCCATATGCATATTTTCAGTCTCTCCTTTTTCTTCTTATCTATATCTGATTACTTTTCCCGTTTGCTACTGTACTGCACCAGAAAGAGTTCCACCGAGAGGATATCTCCCATCTTTCCGGTTTTTACATCTTCTTCCGTCTGTACACCGGCTTCTACGATCCCACGCAGCTCTTTCCTGGTAAATGCTTTCGCCTGTGCCCGGTACTTTCCTACCAGGAATGGCATGATTCCCACCTTGGCGGCAATCTCTTTTTGCGGAATCCCAGTACGGTCCATCTCTTTTACCTCCATCAGGATACGGAACTGTCTGGTCAGCAGGTAGAGGATCCGCATCGGCGGTTCCTTCAGTGTCAGAAGATCATAATAGTAATCCAGCGCTTTTTTCTGCTCTTTTGCTGCAACTGCATCTACCATATCAAAAATATGGTTTCCGATCTGCGTAGTACAGATTTCATCAATATCTGCTGCCGTGATCTCCGTGCGATTCATGCAGTAACAGAATAATTTTTCCAGCTCCTGCCCGAGATTTTCCATGTCATTACCAGTCTTTGCAAGCAGATAGCGCACTGCTGCCTCCGACATCTGAAGCTTCTCCTTTTTCGCCATCCCAAGAATCCAGCGGATCAGTGTCTTTTCATCCTGCCGCTTCAGTTCTACAATATGACCTTTCTCCTTGATCACTTTGTAGAGCTTTCCTCTCTTATCCAGCTCTGATTCCACAAAGATCATATAAGTGGTCTCCGGCATGTTCTTCAGATATTCTGCCAGCTCCGGTGTCGCATTTTTCAGAAAACCGGTATTTTCCAGAACGATCAGCCTGCGCTCTGCAAAAAAAGGTAAGGTCTCGGCAAGGTCGATAATCTCTTTCGGGTTCGTGTTCTTTCCCTCAAAATAACAATAATTCATCGTGTCACCTTCCGGAACCATCGCTTTGACGAAACGGTTTTTATATAATTTTTTCAGATAAGCTTCTTCTCCGTACAGAAGATAAATCTGCTTAAACTGTCCTGTCTTTAAATCTTCATTCAAACTTTTCATGGACTTTGGATACCATATTCCCTTCCATCTGTATACATACTGACAGCACCTCTGTCTTTCGTATTATATAGGCTTACGCCCCATTTTGCAAGTCTTTCCAGTGTTTCCGCATGCGGATGTCCATAACGGTTTTCTTTTCCGGATGAACAGAATGCTGCCCGTGGTCGGATCACTTCCAGAAGCTCTTCGCCGGTCGCATTTCTTGATCCGTGGTGTCCGACTTTCAGCAGATCATAACACGCCGGAAGTTCTCCTTTTTTCCGGAGATTCTTTATTCTCTCTGCCAACAGCTCTTCTCCGGTATTTTCCAGATCTCCGGTAAAAAGCATGGTAATTTTTCCATATTGCAGGTGAAGTACCAGAGAATTTTCATTTCCATTTTCAGATGGCTCACCTTCTCCAGGCCAGAGACAACGCATCTTCAATTTTCCAGACAGAAAAATAGTATCCATCTCCATTACCCGTACCTTCGTTCCTGCCTCTTCTGCCAGATTACATAATTTAATAAGCCTTTCATCCCAATATTTCTGTTCCGGAAAAATCAGATACTGGATTTCTACTCCATACTTTCTCCGTTCCAGAAGTTCTTCCACTGCATTTAAGTGATCCACATCCCCATGCGTCACCCACACATAATCCAGCCTCTTCACGCCCCGGAATTTTAAAAATGGTTCCAACCGGTAGCTTCCTGCTGCATCTACCGAACTGCTTCCGCCGTCGATCAGGTAATTTTTTCCGTTTCCGTCCCGAAAGAAAAAACAGTCGCCCTGTCCCACATCCAGCATAGTCAGCTCCATCTGCCCTCGTTTCCACTTTGGGATCCCGAGCAGGATGAGCAGGATCCCAGCTGTCACAAGCTGTCTTACCACCTGTTTCCCGGTTTGTCTGCCCTCTTTCTTTTCCTTCCTTTTTCTCCACAAATAAAATAGAAGAACCCCATAATAACAGGCAATCTGCCAGAGCCGTGGTCTTCCCGGAATCCACCTTGCCCCCGGAAGTTCCAGGAGCAGACCGCTCCCTTTTTCATAAAAAAGCAAAATACACTCTGTTATTTTCCAAAGTGCGCTCTGCATTATATCTCCTGCCCAACACGGAATCAGCATGACTGCCATCCCTGCACTCCCGCAAAGCAGAAGCACGGATGCCATCGGAATTACCAGAAGATTCCAGGCTGGCGCATACAGGCAGGTTTCATAATAGTGCCACAATGTAACTGGCAGCAGAAAAAACCAGAGCCTCACCGCCATCCGGACACTGTCTGAAAATCTGCCTTTTTTATTTTCCGAACCAATCAGATAGATACCGAGAACCGCAGCAAAAGAAAGCTGGAACCCTGCCGTAAAAAGCCGCAACGGATTTGTCAGAAGCAGACCAATTTCCGCAATCCCAAGTGCCGTCAATCCATCGTATTCCCTTCCTGTCAGCTCTGCTCCCATCCGGATCAGAAACATGGTAAACGCCCGCAGTGCCGAAACACTCATTCCGGTCATCACCACATAGCTTCCAAGAAGCAGACTTCCCACTACACCGGCCTGTAAAATAGAAAATCCGGTTTTCCTAAGCCCCCGGTAAAGTCCGTTGCCCAAAAAAGAAATATGCAGACCGGATATAGCCAGCAGATGCCCGATCCCTGCCACCCGGTAAAGTTCTTTCACTTTCTCTTCTGTATAAAAAGAATCTCCCAGAAGAACCGCACACAAAATACCCCCTCGACGCTTTCCCATCTCTCTGCAGATCTCATCTGCGGTCCGGTTCCTAAACTGCCACAGCTTTTCCCGGAAGGAAGCCTTTTTCACCTGTTTTTCCAGAACCTTCCCTTTCCATAAGACTGCCTGGATATTCTGCTGCTTATAATAATTTTTCTGGTCAAAATTGCCCGGATTGGCCGCCGGATCAAAAAATCCCACATTGCCTTTAACCAGGATCCGCTGTCCGATTTCCGGACCATTTCCCTTTTCATACAGATAGACAAGCAGCCTCTCGTCAGCGACTGCTTTTCCATTCCCCATCTCTCTGATCTGTATTTTTTTCAGATACAAGATCAGTTTTTCTTCTTTTCTGGTTTTCTGATAAACCTCTCCTTCCACCATCACTTCTTCCGACTCTTTCCAGAGCTTCTCACACCTTGACACACCGAGTCTTCCAAAAATCTTTCCTCCCCCTGTCAGATACAGTGCCAGAATCAGTCCTGCCAGAAGTATTCCGGCAAAACCAAGTCTTCGCTTGATCAACCGATCAATCCTCCTTTATCATTTCCTGGTTTCTGCTCAGAGGTTCATCCAGCTTTATACTCTCCTGATATACAATACTGCTGTCTCCGTTGATTGAAATCTGTACTTCAGAGACATTTCCACCATCGATCACTGAATTTACGATGGAATAGATCACCGTCTCCGGACTGACTCCCGGAGCAATGTTCCGAAGTCCTTCATCAAAATTCAGATAGCAGATATGATCTTTGATCGACACACCCAGCAGCTTTGTTCCTTTTGGTATGGTAGCAAGCAGTCTGTTATTGGATGGTCCTCGCATCAGCTGTTCCACTACAACCCGTTCCTTCGACTCATTGCTGTTATACCGCACCGTATCCTCTTCCTTTTGCAGCTTTTCTCCAGATGAATCTGCATAATACAGCGTAAGCTTCATCTCCTGAAAAGAGTTAATAGAAGAGCCTGTGTTCTGTACAAAATCTTCTGCCTGCTGGTATCCATAAGTATTCCCTTTTTTATCCGTAAGTGGCGTTCCATCTACACAGATCATCACCAGATCCACTCCATCGATCTGCGTCAGTGAACGGACAAGCGCTGCCCTGCACAGAACCTCTCTTACCGTATCCATCTTTCCGTAAGCAGCATTATAGTACAGGATCAGCTTTTCATCCTCCAGAGTGTATCTCTCCAGTTTTACCTTTTTCGGCAATGCCGCCTGTGCCTTCACCTCGTCATCACACTTCTGCAGCGCAGACAGCATTCCTTTTACTTCTTCGTCCACCGACTTTCCTGTTCCATCGTAGTCCTTCGGAACCAACGCCGTTCCGCTCTGGTTAATCTGGTAAATCGTGTATTTTGCATCTGCTTTCTGTTCCTTTTTACTGCATCCCACAATGCCTGTAAGAAGACACACCGCAAGAAGAATGCTTATGATCTGGTAAATTTTTTTCACTCTTCTCATCCTTCCCTCTTGATATAAGTAAGCGGGATCCGGACTGTAAATGTCGTTCCCTCTCCCGGTTCACTGTAGACCTTGATCGCACCGCGGTGCATGACAACCGCATTTCTTGCAATCGAAAGCCCAAGACCGGTTCCGCCGATCTCACGAGAATGGGATTTGTCCACACGGAAAAATCGCTCGAATATATGATCCGTATCTTCTTTCGGAATCCCGATTCCAGAATCCGCAACCTTCAGATAAAAATACTTATGATCCGCATTTAACGACACGTGTACCCATCCGTTCTCTTTATTGTACTTGATCGCATTTTCCACCAGATTCGTGATCACAAGTGCAATCTTTACCTCATCAATCTCCGCTGTCACCGGACGAAAACTCTCAAATACCAGTTCAATATTACTTTTTGCCGCAAGTGGCTGTAATCTTTTGAGAATCCGTTCTACCAGTTCATTAACATCCTGACTCTTAATATTTAAGTTTGCACCCTTCTTATCCAGTTTTACAAGATCCAGAAGGTCATTGATGATCTTATTCTCCCGCTCGATTTCTTCGGACAAATCACCCATAAATTCCCGGTAAAGCTCCGTCGGTGCATCCGGCTGCATCAGCAGTGAATCCGCCAGCACCTTCATAGAGGTCAACGGTGTCTTCAACTCATGGGATACATTTGCCACGAACTCTTCTCTCGATGCATCCAGTACTTTATAGCGGTCCCACAGCTTATTAAATGCATTGGAAATCCGTTCCGTTTCATCGTAACCATTTTCATGGAGATAATTATCTCCATAGCCTCCTGCCATCTCCTCGATCGATTGAGACATCCTTTTCAGCGGCCTTACAAGCAGCATACCGATGATTGCTGATAAAAAGATCCCGATAATACTGATTGCAACCGTTGCAATTCTTGCCTTTGTCTGCAATGCCTCTACATTGTCACGCAGACTGTCTGTAGAAACACTAACCAGAATCATTCCTTTTACCGGCTCTTCCCCTTTTTTGACCGGGACTGCCACTTCAATGTACCGGCTCTTTCTGTCATAACTTGCCGGCTTCTCGCCGCGGAAGCATTTGACTACATCCTCGGAAATGATCGTCTTTCCCTCCTCCAGATCATAGGTATCTTCCACAATCCGGAATTCATCATCAATAACAAGCACTCTTCCATTGTAAATATTGGATAACTGTGATAGTTCTGTATCGATCACATCAGAAACTCCCGTTTTCAGATAATCAGAATTGACCAGCTGATTACTCAGAATCGTACACTGGTTTTGAATCTCTGCTGTGCGCACGGATACGGTTCTCTGATCATAGCTTTGCAGAATCGCATTCATCAGGATCACACTGGATAATATGACAAATACGCTCAGGATCACCGTTACCCGCACTTGCAGACTTTTTATGAATTTTGGTACAAAAAATTTAACCCCTGAAATAATAGCCAACTCCCCACTTTGTGTAAACGTATTTCGGATCACTTGGATTTACTTCAATCTTCTCGCGCAGTCGTCTGATATGTACATCTACCGTTCTTGCATCTCCCGGATACTCATATCCCCAGACAATATTCAAAAGACTTTCCCTGCTGTAAACCTTGTTCGGATTCATTGCAAGAAGCTCCAGAAGATCAAATTCTTTTGCGGTAAGATTCAGTTCCCTGTCCCCGGAAAAAACTCTCCGGCTTTCACAGTCGATCTTCAGATCTCCCTTTACCACAACTTTACCGCTCGCGCTCATCCCGTCTTTTTTAGCGACCCTGCGCATGATTGCCTTCATTCTGGCCTTAACCTCAAGAATGTTGAACGGCTTTGTGATGTAATCATCTGCGCCATATTCCAACCCGAGGATCTTGTCCATATCCTCGCCCTTCGCAGTGAGCATGATGACCGGTACATCTGAGAAATCACGGATCTGTCTGCATACTTCAAATCCATCGTATTTTGGAAGCATGACATCCAGAAGAATCATATCATACTCTTTTCTTTTTACCATCTCAAGTGCTTCCTCACCGTCGTATGCGCAGTCAACTTCCATATCATCCTGTTCCAGGCTGAATCTCAGTCCTTTCACGATCAGCTTTTCATCATCTACTACCAATACTTTTCTGCCCATCTTGCGCACTCCTCTACTCTACCGTTATCTGCTCCCGGATCTTCTGAAAGATTCCTTCCTTGATCCCGTCCACTTTCTTCAGATCCTCTATCTTCCTGAATCCACCGATTGTCTCTCTATAAGCAATAATTGCTTCCGCGCGGGACTCGCCAATCCCGCTTAAGCTTAAAAGTTCAGCCTTTGTCGCGGTGTTCAGGTTTATTATTCCTGTGTCTTTTCCCATCCCGGCATCAGCCATATCCGATGGTGAACCTTCTTCTTTCAAAGTCTGTTCTTCTTCTCTGGATGGCACATAAATCCTTTGTCCATCTGTCAGATGTGCTGCCTGATTCAGATAAACCTGTCCTGCTGCCTCCGTCAGACCTCCCGCTGCTTCTATGGCATGCGTGATGCGGTCTCCTTCCTGCAGTTCATATACACCGGGTGATGCCACCTCGCCACATACATACACCCAGATCGAACCTTCTTTGTCTTCACCACCCGGATCTGCTTTTGCCTTATCCGGCTTTTCTTCGGCAGCCTTTGATTCTGCCTCGTTTTTCTTATCCCCGGCATCCGCTTCTGCAGCAGCCACACTGGTAAAGGTCTCTTCTTTTTCATGGCATGCTGACAGCATACAGCTGATTCCAAGGAAAATTCCACATATTTGATATAAAATCCGTCTTCTTTTCCGCATACATACTCCTTTTCCGCAGAGCATGTCCCCTCGTACTTCCAAGACATGATTATTGTAACGAATTTTTTTCCAAAAGACAACCTATTTCCACTGAAAAATTGTCGTGCCGATCAGAGCGATCCCCATACCGATCACTTTTCTCCAGGAAAATGGCTCTTTTTCCACACCAAATAATCCCACCAGTTCAATCAGATACGCCACAATAAGCTGAGACATAACGATCAGAAGTGCCGCCTTTGCAGGCCCTAGCTGCGCCATACTTTTGATCACGGTCCAGGTGATCCCTGCTCCGATCACACCGCCAAGCAGCATATATTTAGGTTGCACCTCTCCTATCGTGGCAATACTGTCCCTTCCCATGATCAGCCACATTACCAGGCAGATGGCAAATGCACTAAGCTGCACCCAGGCATTGCTCACCCACATTCCTGTCGTCTTTGTTACCTGTGTGTTAAATACCCCCTGCACACTCATCAGCGCTCCCGACAGCAGGGCAATAAAAAATCCGGTCATCTTTCATACCTCCTTTTCTTCTGAAAGTATATCCGATGACCGGCTCTTTTATTCTCTTATTTTTATCAGGCACCGACTTTATGCAAGTGCTTTTTTCAGGATCTCTGCCATCTCATCTACCTGTTCTTTACCGATAACAAGCGGTGGGATCATTCGGATCACATCTGTTCCAGCTCCGATGATCAGAAGTCCTTCTTCCAACGCTTTGGCTGTCACTTCACCCAGCGGCTTGGTGACCTGAAGTCCCTGGATCAATCCTCTTCCCTTTACTTTAACGGCTGCATCGCAGGTATCCACGATTTCCTGCAGTTTCTGTGTCAGATATGGTGCGATTTCATTGACATGATCGAGCATATGCTCTTTTTCAAAGATCTCAATAGTCTTGCTGACCGCTGCACAGCAAAGTGGGTTTCCACCATATGTAGTTCCGTGATCTCCCGGTACCAGCGAATTATCTGCAACTTCTTTTGTCATCGCAAATGCGCCGACCGGAACACCGCTTCCGATTGCTTTCGCCATTGTCATGATATCCGGTGTGATTCCCATCTGCTGCCATGCAAACCATGCACCGCTTCGTCCCATACCACACTGTACTTCATCGCAGATCATCAGGATTCCGTTCTCATCACAGATCTTACGGATTCCCTGCATAAATTCTTTTGTCGCTGCGTTGATTCCGCCTTCGCCCTGGATTGTTTCCAGAATGATCGCGCAGGTCTTATCATTTACCAGTGCTTTTACACTGTCAAGATCATTGTAGATTGCAAAATGTACACCAGGCATAACCGGTTCAAATGGCTCTCTGTATTCTTTGTGTCCGGTAAGTGCAACTGCACCCATACTTCTGCCGTGGAATGAATTCTCCATTGCAATAAATTCATAACGTCCGGTTTTTTTTGTGTACGCATATTTTCTTGCAGTTTTGATCGCACCTTCGATTGCTTCTCCACCACTGTTTGTGAAGAATACCTTGTACATACCGGTGATCTTTTTCAGATCTTCTCCTGCTTTACCGCAGGTTGTATTATAATACAGGTTTGATGTATGGATCATCTTGTCAATCTGAGCCTTTAATGCATCATTAAATTCCTTGTTGTTATATCCCAGAGAAGATACTGCATATCCTGCTGAGAAATCCAGATATTTCTTTCCTTCCGGATCATAGAGATATGCGCCGTCTCCATGGTCCAATACAACCGGATAACGGTTATAAGTTTTTAAAATCGCGTCGTCCTCTTCCTGCATATACTGATTTGTCATAAGAATTACCTTCTTTCTTTGCCTTCCCCTTAATCTTCTTCACCGTTTCTTAAAATTGCAGTTCCGATACCTTTCTTCGTGAAAATCTCAAGAAGCAGGCAGTGCGGAATTCTTCCATCCAGAATATGGACTCTGGACACACCGTTTTCAATCGCTCCTACGCAGTTCTGCAGTTTCGGGATCATTCCTCCGGAAATTGCTCCGCTTTCGATCAGTTCATTCGCCTGATCTACAGTAAGAGCTGTGATCAGAGAAGATTTATCCTCGTAGTCTCTGTATACTCCTTCAATATCAGAGAGGAACGCAAGCTTCTCAGCATGAACCGCTTTTGCGATCGAATAAGCTGCATCATCCGCATTGATATTATAAGTGTTGTAATCATCATCGATTCCGACCGGGCATACGATCGGGAGAAAATCTTTATCCAGAAGATCCAGAAGAACCTCTGCATTGACCTTCTTGATATCTCCTACAAATCCAACGTCCTGTCCTGTCATGGAAAGCTTTTTATCAACTCTTAAAAGTCCGCCGTCTTTTCCACTGACACCGATAGCACGGACACCAAGTTCTTCGACCATACGAACCAGATTTTTATTAACCTTGTTCAGTACCATCTCTGCAATTTCCATGGTCTCTGCGTCCGTCACACGAAGTCCGTCGATGAATTTCGGCTCCATTCCGGCTTTACTTACCCATTTACTGATCTCTTTTCCACCGCCGTGAACGATGATCGGTTTGAATCCAACCAATTTCAAGAATGTAACATCCTTGATGACATTTTTCTGGAGTTCTTCGTCCAGCATTGCACTTCCACCGTATTTTACAACGATGATCTTACGGTTGAAACGCTGAATATAAGTAAGCGCCTCAATCAGAACTTCTGCTTTGTCCAGATACTGCTGCATATCCTGATCCATTTTGCTTACCTCCTAGCTTCTGTAATCTGCATTGATGTCAATATATCCGTGAGTCAGGTCACATCCCCATGCGGTTGCGCTTTCGCTTCCCATCTTCACATCAGCAACTGCTTTTACTTCTTCCTGTGAGAGGATCTCCGTTGCTTTTTCTTCACTGTAATCTACCGCTGTACCATTTTCGATAATCTGGATCTTTCCTGCCTTGCTCTCGAAGAACAGATCCACCTTTTCCGGGTCAAACTGTGCTCCGGAATATCCCATTGCACAGAGGATTCTTCCCCAGTTTGCATCATGTCCTGCAATTGCTGTCTTGGTAAGATTTGAGCATACGATTGATTTTGCAAGTGTCTTTGCAGTCTCTTTTGTATCTGCGCCAACTACAGTTACTTCAAATAAAGCAGTTGCTCCTTCTCCGTCCCCTGCGATCTTCTTTGCAAGGTATTCGTTGATCTCATGCAATGCTTCTGCAAAGGTCTTATAGCTTTCACTGTCTACCGTGATCACTTCATTTTCAGCCATTCCGTTTGCAAGAAGAACTACAGAATCATTTGTGGAAGTATCTCCGTCTACGGAAATCATATTGTATGTATCATTGACATCATCACTGAGGGCTTTCTGAAGTGCCTCTTTTGTGATTGCTGCATCTGTTGTGATAAAGCTGAGCATGGTGCACATATTCGGATGGATCATACCAGATCCTTTTGCCATACCACCGATGGTAACGGTCTTTCCGGCAACCTCGATCTCTACTGCGATCTGTTTTTCACAGGTATCAGTCGTCATGATTGCTTTTGCTGCCTCAGTTCCGTTTGCCAGTGTATCATTTTTCTTTTCAGCAAGAGCCTTTACCCCTGCCACGATGCGATCAATTGGAAGCTGCTTTCCGATGACACCGGTCGATCCAATCAATACACCGTCTGCATTAATTCCAAGAGCTTCTGCTGCCACATCTGCTGTGTCCTTGCAGTAGCCAAATCCTTCCGCACCGGTACATGCATTGGCAATTCCGGAATTGACGATCACAGCCTGTGCTTTCGCACCACTCTTTACAACCTGCTGATCCCATTTTACGCACGCTGCCTTTACAACGTTTGTAGTAAATGTTCCTGCACATTCACATGGAACCTGGCTGTAGATCATTGCCATGTCGGTTCTGTCCTGATATTTGATCTTTGCTGCTGTTGATGCTGCCTCAAATCCTTTTGCTGCGGTCACACCGCCTTCGATAATCTTCATCGTATATAGCCTCCTTTAGCCCTCTTCGATAAATGCTGTAATATTTTCCTCATTTAAAACAAACTCATAGTAGTTGACATCCGGTCTCTTGGTCCATCCGATCGTATTCCAGAACGTATTGCCGATATCATTCTTGGTAAATGCGATCAGTGTGATCTTGTTGATATGTTCCTCTTTCAGAGCTGACATTGCATAGGCAACCATGCTCTTTCCAATCCCATGACAGCGGTACGCCGGATCTACACATACATGATAAAAACATCCGGTTCTTCCGTCGTGTCCGCAGAGGATTCCTCCTACTACTTTTCCGTCTATTTCGGCGATCACACTGGTTGTCGGATTCCTTTTCAGGAATCGTTCCACGCCTTCTTTTGAATCATCTATGCTCCGGATTCCAAATCCTTTGATCCGCATCCAAAGTGCATGAAGCTGGTCATAATCTTCTACTGTCATCGCACGAATAATTGTTGTCATATATTTTCCATTCCTTTTCTTTTTCTGCCGTGTTCTACGGGAACATCGGAACCAGATCAAGACCTTCACTTTCCGGAAGTCCAAAGATCAGGTTCATGTTCTGTACAGCCTGTCCTGCTGCACCTTTTACCAGGTTGTCGATCGCACCCATCATAATGATACGGTTTGTTCTCGGATCGATCTTAAATCCGATATCGACATAATTGCTTCCTTCTACCCATTTTGTTTCCGGGTAAACATCTTTCTCCAGAACGCGGACAAATTTTTCATTTGCATAATATTTATCGTAAACTGCTTTTACTTCTTCCCAGGTAACATCCTTTGTAAGCTTCGCGTACTCTGTTGCCAGGATTCCTCTGTTCATCGGAACCAGATGCGGTGTAAAGTTGATCACAACCTCTTTGCCGCTCGCATATCCAAGCTGTTCCTCGATCTCCGGTGTATGTCTGTGTGTTGCCACACCATATGCTTTCATATTCTCATTGACTTCACAGTACAGGTTCGGAACCTTTGCCCCTCTTCCTGCTCCGGATGTTCCGGACTTGGCATCAATGATCAGCGTATCCATATCGATCAGTCCTTCTTTTGCCAGCGGATAAGCAGTCAGGATGGAGCATGTTGTATAGCATCCAGGATTGGCGATCAGTCTTGCACCTTTGATATCTTCTCTGTTCACTTCACACAGTCCGTAAACTGCTTCTTCGATAAACTGCGGGCTCTTGTGCTCAATACCGTACCATTTTTCGTAAGTCTTGACATCTTTGATACGGAAATCTGCACTCAGGTCGATGATCTTAACCTTTGATAAGATTTCTTCATTAACTAATGATGCACACAGTCCCTGTGGAGTTGCTGTGAAAATCACATCTACCTGATCTGCAAGTTGTTCCATATTATCATCTAAACATACCGCATCTACGATCTGAAACATATTGCGGTATACATCTGCATATTTCTTATCGATATAGCTTCTTGAGCCAAACCATTTAATTTCTACGTCTTTATGTCCTGTTAAAATGCGAACCAGTTCTCCTCCGGCGTAACCGGTAGAACCGATGATTCCTGCTTTAATCATGTAAACCATCCTTTCGTAAATGCCGTATTTGTGTATAGATAGGCATAATCATAAATACTATAAACCCATTACTCCCTATTGTAAAGGGGTTCGCGGAAATTGGGGGAATGTTTTTTTGATTGGTGCGGGGACGCTCCTGCGCGAAATATGTTTGCACGCAACCGCGCTTGCCATGCATGCCTAAAGAAATATCCAGTGGATATTTCTTCGGCGCGTCTCAAACGCAGCGGTACTAGGCTCGGCTTTGCTTACGCTCGCCTTGCCAAGTGCCGGCGTTTTCGAGGGGTTGCTTAGCAAAGATATTTCGCGCAGGAGCTGTGCACTGACGAATGGGAACATTTTCCAATTGGTTTAGTATACATGGTTTTATTTGGGAAAGCAAGTGGTTTTTTTGATTTTTATGCATATTTCTGTGTATTTTTATGTATAATTTCTTATTTTTATGCATTTATATTTATTTTTATGCATTATTATGCATTTTTATTATTATAAGATGCATTAGGTCTGTATTCTTTTTATTGACTATTTTAGGAAAATTCAGTTAGTATTAAAGAAGTGATTGTAAAGGAGTTGTTATTTTATGGAACGGGATCTTACTTCGGGGAGTATTTTTCGGAATGTGATTTATTTTTCGCTGCCTTATTTTTTATCTTATTTTTTGCAGACGCTTTATGGGATGGCGGATCTTTTTATTGTTGGGCAGTTTGATGGGGTTGCCAGTACAACAGCGGTTTCGATTGGGAGCCAAGTGATGCATATGTTGACGGTGATGATCGTGGGGCTTGCGATGGGGGCTACGGTTTCAATCGGGCAGTCTATTGGAGCGGGCGATAAGAAAAGGGCTTCTGTGTTTGTGGGAAATACGGTGATTTTGTTTATGGGGATTTCTCTGGTGCTGGCGGTTTTGCTTCTGTTTTTTGTGAAGCCGGCTGTTGCCGTGATGTCTACACCTGCGGAGGCTGTGTCAGGAACGGCAGCTTATCTGACGATCTGTTTTCTCGGGATTCCTTTTATTACGGCGTATAATGTGATCAGTTCGATTTTCCGCGGACTGGGGGATTCTAAAAGTCCGATGTATTTCATCGCAGTTGCGTGTGCGGTGAATATTATACTGGATTATCTGTTTATCGGATTTTTCCATCTGGGAGCTTCCGGTGCTGCGCTTGGCACAACACTTTCCCAAGCGTGCAGTGTTCTGTTTGCACTGATTGCCATTAAACGTAAGCAGACCGGACTTTCTCTTTCCGGAGACTGTTTCCGCCCACAGAAAAAACCGCTTGGCAAAATTCTGAATATTGGGATTCCGGTAGCGCTTCAGGACGGATTTATTCAGATTGCTTTCATTATTATTACGATCATTGCCAACCGGCGCGGACTGAACGCAGCCGCTGCTGTCGGCATTGTGGAAAAAATCATCAGCTTTCTGTTCCTGATTCCGTCTTCCATGCTTTCGACTGTTTCTGCACTCGCAGCTCAGAATATCGGTGCCGGAAAGTATGACTGTGCAAAGCAGACGCTTCGCTATGCCATGATGATCGCCATTGGATTTGGTCTGGTCGTCTCTATATTGATCCAGTTTATCGCAGCTCCGGTTGTCGGACTTTTCACTGCAGACGCAGCCGTTATTCTTCTCGGCGCACAGTACATTCGCGGATATATCTGGGATTGTATTTTTGCCGGCGTTCATTTCAGTTTCAGCGGATACTTCTGTGCATGCGGAAAATCTGGAATTTCATTTTTACATAACCTGATCGCTATTTTGTGCGTGCGTATTCCGGGTGTTTATCTGACTTCAAAAATTTTCCCGCATACACTGTTTCCGATGGGACTCGCAACCGCTACCGGCTCCTTATTGTCTGTGATCATCTGCATCATTGCTTACCGATGGTTATGTGAAAAATCCGGAAAATAGAATACAGGATCGGACTCTTACGGATTTCTCCAGATCATCAAAAATGGTGACTCACTACGAGCCACCATTTTTGATGATCACTTATCTGCTATGCGCTTCTTCATGTGCAAGCAGCCATTCTTTCTTTTCAAGTCCACCGGCATATCCGGTCAGGCTTCCGTCGCTTCCGATGACCCGGTGACAAGGAATAATCACAGAGATCGGATTATGTCCGACCGCACCTCCGACTGCCTGCGGCGAGATACTTTTCGCGCCCCGTTTTACTGCAAGGATCTTTGCGATCTTTCCATAAGTAATGGTACATCCATATGGGATTTTTGCGATAATCTTCCATACTTCTTTTCGGAAATCACTTCCTGCAGGTGCAAGAGGAAGTTCTTCCGGATCCGGATCCTGCCCTGCAAAATACCGATCCAGCCAGTACTCTGCCTGATCCAGTACCGGCAAGTCTTTCTTCTCCTCAAAATCTTCTATAATCTTGTCCATATAGTATTTCTGTCCTTCAAACCATGCACCGACAAGTACATCCTCCCGTGCTCCAAGCGTAATTTTCCCGATCGGCGAATCATAGTAGCTTACATACAGCATTTTTCATTCTTCCCCTTTTTCATCCGTCCTGATACCCATGTTTTTGAGGATTGCGAGAGTGCAAAGCACGTAGCAATCTGGTATCAAAGGGGTCAAAATACCTTTTGACCCCAACATCTTAAAAATAAAAACAAAATTCCTTAACTTTTGTACTATTCAAATTATAAAATGGAGATTTTTTCCTGTCAATCTTCTTATCCGCGAATTTGTCCATTTCCAAAGATCACATACTTTTTCGTGGTAAGGGCTTCCTGCCCCCAGTCGCTTTCCTATGCCCAAGCGATCCACTCATCAATCTGCCTTGCCGCTTCGTCTCCCCGGATCTCTACCCCTTTTGCCGAAAGCCGGTCACAGATCACCGGAAACGCCTCCTCTGCAATTTTCCGGATTCTGTTTTCATTTAGAAGAAGCCGGTCGATCAGTGGCTCTGTCATCTTATTTTTTCTTGCAAGCATAATATCCTTTTGGTTTTCTTCTATTATATATGCCTGTTTGACAGAACCAGCCGGCTTCTCACTGATTCCAAGGACATTTTTCCCGATACCGACTGCACCGGAAGATACTACGATTATTTCTTTTCCTTTAGGGTGGCTCTTAATTCCATTTCGTTTTTCCTCTTTTCAATTCATATTCTTAGTAGGTATAAATAAAAGAAGCAGAAAAAGAGTATGCGGCGATACCTTTTCTGCTTCTTTTTTCACTATCGAATCATAATACTTCAATGACTGAACAAAACCTATCACTTTTTCATTCCATCCGAAATGAACATTTTGAGCTATATATATTGGATACACGCATTCCCTGATCTGCAATATTGAATTTTCTGTTCTGTGCCCTTGAAGGACACGGTCGATGCGGGAATATAGGAATGAAAAATACACTGCCTTCTGCCGGCAATGTCAGAACGAAATCAAATATGTTATTCTTATTCATTTTATGCATATCATTCATTTCGCCGGTTCCTTTCTTCCTTTAGCGTGTTACCTTGTTACTTTTTGTTATATTTTACGGATTTTTGTGCAAATGTCAAGTATTTTTCTGATTTATCTTTATATTTTCTGTTTAATCTTCTTCTATCCTTCTTTTTTCTTATTACTCTCTTTCTTTTTTTATACATAATTATGCATATTTTATGTATATTTTTACTTTTATTTGCATAAAAATAACATTTTTAAAAGTTTTTTCATTTTATTATTGCATAAATATAAAAAATGGTGTATAGTGGGTTGTGAATTGAAGACGAAAGAAAATTTTTAGGAGGTTTATATACAATGAAAGAAAAAGTAGTTCTTGCATATTCTGGTGGTCTTGATACTACCACACTGATCCCTTGGTTAAAGGAGACATTTGATTATGAAGTAATCTGCTGCTGTATCGACTGCGGACAGGGCGAAGAACTGGATGGTCTTGATGAAAGAGCAAAACTCGCAGGTGCTTCTAAATTATACATCGAAGATATCACTGATGATTTCTGTGACAACTATATTATGCCATGTGTACAGGCAAATGCTGTTTACGAAAATGCATACCTTCTCGGAACTTCTATGGCTCGTCCGGCAATCTCCAAGAGACTTGTTGAAGTAGCAAGAAAAGAAGGTGCTACTGCTATCTGCCACGGTGCTACCGGAAAAGGAAATGACCAGATCCGTTTCGAGCTTTCTATCATGGCTCTTGCCCCGGATCTTAAGATCATCGCTCCTTGGAGAATGACAGATCTGTGGACACTTCAGTCACGTGACGATGAGATCGCTTACTGTAAAGCTCACGGAATCGATCTTCCGTTTGACGCAAGCCACAGCTATAGCCGTGACCGTAACTTATGGCACATCAGCCACGAAGGACTGGAACTTGAAGATCCATCCTGCGAACCAAATTACGCTGATCTTCTTGTTCTTGGAAATACACCGGAAAATGCACCGGATGAAGATGAATATGTAACTATGACATTTGAAGAAGGTGTTCCGAAGACAATCAACGGAGAAGCCATGAAGGTTTCTGATATCATCCGCAAACTCAACGAACTTGGCGGCAAGCATGGTATCGGTATCGTTGATATCGTTGAGAACCGTGTTGTTGGTATGAAATCCCGTGGTGTTTATGAAACTCCTGGTGGAACAATCCTGATGGAAGCTCACAAACAGCTTGAAGAACTGGTTATCGACCGTGCTACCATGGAAGTTAAGAAAGATCTTGGCAACAAACTCGCTCAGGTTGTATACGAAGGAAAATGGTTCACACCACTTTGTGAAGCTCTTCGTGCTTTCGTAAAATCTACCCAGAAATATGTTACAGGTGAAGTTAAATTCAGACTTTACAAAGGAAATATCATTAAAGCCGGAACTACTTCTCCATACTCACTTTACAATGAATCTCTGGCAAGCTTCACAACTGGTGATATGTACGATCATCATGATGCAAGCGGATTCATCACTCTGTTCGGACTTCCGCTGAAGGTTCGTGCGATGAAGAATCTTGAAGTAAACAATAAATAATTGTATATCCCAATACTGACAGATTTAAAGGACGTTGATATGAAATTATCAGCGTCCTTTTTCTGAACAAGCCAACGCTTAAAAGGTACCGCTTTTGGCGAGGGGTTTCACTCCAACAGGCTCGTCAGGCATAAAATGTCATTTTTATAATTATGCTATAGTAGTTATCAGCCATTTATGATTCATATAAAGGCATATCCACCCCGTATTCTCTATCAATCCCCATACAGATCTGCTCAAATATCTGATTTGGCAGATATACACCTTACTTTCCGCTTTCAGGCAGCTCTCCCGGTGATAGTTTCCCCGGCACAACGCAGTTCCAAGACCGGGAGACACGCGCAAAGTGAGATCATATTTCAGGCGATACTCCCCCGGTTTTATTTCGGGAAGTTCCTTACAAAATTGCAGATCTGGCATGAATTTCATTCCCATTTCTTCTGCTTTCTATCATTATATGATACCACAGGCACAGTCGTTCTTATTCTGTCAGTTCTTGCTCTTTAATCTTCAACCAGTCCTCTTTCCACTACATTTTCCACGGCATCCATCTGTTCCAGGATTTCTTCACGGCGTTCATCCAAAAGTAAACCTTTGTTGTATTTGTAATACATCGCACAGTCATTTTCCCGCAGGAACGCAATGCTGTACACATTACTGTTGAGTTCCGTGACAAATACTGCCATTTCCTGGCTCTCGCCGAAAGCAGATTCCAGGAATTCAAAGCAGTGATTCAGCGTTTCCAGTGTCTTATCTGCCATTTGCTCTCTCTGCTCTTCTTCGCTGTCAAATGTGGCCTTTACAGACTCAAATTCCGGAGCTTTCTGGTATTCTTCTAATTTGCATAAAATACGCTCCATACGGTGCATTTCCGCCTTTGTAAGCTGTCCGGCGGCCTTCTTCTGTTCAACTTCCCGCCTAAGAGACTGAATTTTCGCAGCAAGGACCTCTCCCGGAACTGCACCTTCCTTTTGCAATTCCTCTTTATAAGCACACAGCTGAGCAAACAGTCCCTCCACAAATTTTTCCATCTCATATTCTTCTTTAAAAAGATCTGCCATCTTTCCGACCAGGAGATTTACCACACTCAGCCGCTCATCAAACGACGCAAATTTCAAACGTTCTAAGGTATCTTTTTCATAACATCCTGCAAGGATCCGCTCCAGTCCATACTCCTTCTGATATTTTCGGTAAAGCTCCAGATAATTTGCAAAATCCTTCGCTGTCTTCCAGTGCTGGAGGTACTGATGCACAACCTCACGATCCAGCTCTTTACCAAGCTTTTCATAAACCTGGATCAACCTTGACAGGTCTTCCCATCCTCTGGCTGTGACAAACATTTTTCCATCTACTGTATTTTCCATACGATAGAAATTCTCTTTTCGAAGTTCCAGATAAGAAAGCACTGCAGGATGGATTCCAACCTGATACGCATATTCCTTCCAGACATCAAAATCAGCTTCCACATCGATCCGCTTGATCCGATCCAGTGTCACCACATCAAATTCCCGCACCGACTTATTATATTCCGGCGGATTCCCTGCCGCCACAATGATCCATCCCTCCGGCACACTCTGATTACCAAACATCTTGCACTGTAAAAACTGCAGCATAGTCGGCGCCAACGTCTCTGAAACACAGTTGATCTCATCGATAAACAGGATTCCCTCTTTCATGCCGCTCTGCTCTATCTTTTCATATACAGCAGCAATGATCTCACTCATCGTATACTCGGTTACCGAATACTCTTTTCCACCGTAGATCTTTGTCTGAATAAACGGAAGCCCGATCGCACTCTGTCTGGTATGGTGCGTGATCGTATACGCAACCAGTCCGATCTCACATTCCCTTGAAATCTGCTCCATGATCTGTGTTTTTCCAATTCCCGGAGGTCCCATCAAAAGGATCGGTCTCTGATGGATTGCCGGAATCTGATATTCTCCATATTCATCCTTCATCAGGTATGCCTGCACCGCATCCTTGATTTCCTGTTTTGCACGTTTAATATTCATCTATTTCTCACTCCTCTTAAATCTTCTTCATCCAGAACCATTTTCATCGCCCACGGCGGAACTTCCTGTTCTTCTGCCCCGTCGTCCATAAATACAAACGCGGTCTGGTACAGAGGCATTTTCTGCGGATAAATCCCCTGTCCATCGGTAAAATAGATCACACCCTTCAGTTCAGTGAACCGGTGCGTCGCGATCAGTTCATCAATATAGGCAAACGCCGGTCTGAAATCCGTTCCACCTTCCCCGGCAAGATCCAGCTTTTCCATATATTTCTGTAATTCTTCTTTACAGGTAATCTTCCTGTCCGACTGCACCTGGTCATCACATTGTATAATGTGGATATTGACTCTCTGAAAAAAGCTCCCTGCTTCACTTAAAATGCCATAGGTCTCCTCCAGGAATTTTTTTACCAGATCTCCTGAACAGGACATGGACGTATCGATCACGATTGCAAAATCCTCCACTTTTTTCACTTCTTTCCATTCCTGTGGCTCGATCAGAGGCATATTTCCATAAAGGCGCAGTCCATAACTGTAAAATACATAATCAAAGCTGTCATCATCCACGGTAACCTCTTCCTTCAGTACAGCAAATTTATGCAAAAAGCTGCGGTAGTCATATCGCTGTCGGTTCTCTACCCGGACCTGATCCAGAAAATGCCCGGTATTTGATGCTGCTTCTTTCGAAAAAGTTTCCATATCGGTCTGCATTTTCTCGCTGATATCCTGCCACCTCTGGTTCATTTCGCTTTGTTTTTCATCATCTTCATCTTTTGCCCAGTACTTGTGATCATCCACGGTAAATTCCCGGGCCATGCGCTCCATCTCTCTATCCGAAAGCTTCCATCTTACCAGTACTCCATAAATTTTTTCCGCTGTAAATACCTTGATTTCCTCTTTCAGATCCCGGTAGGTTCTCTGTCTGATCCAGGACTGGCTTTTTCGTATATTCTGGAGATTCCAGTCGTCAATCACAGATTCTACCGCAATATCCGCCGCCAGGTTCCATACAAGCTCTTCCCGTCCATTTCTGCGAAATACATGTCGGAAAATGCAGTGCAGAACCAGATGTAGATAGGCGCGGTTTACCTCGATCCGGTTCTGCCTGTACTCACCTCCCAGCATCTGCCCGTTAAAATACATTGTCTCTCCGTCTGTAGCAAGAAGGTCTACTGAAAAATCCTGTACATAATAAAACGCCGAAAGCGCCACATCCATAAATCTCATCTTCATATACAGTTCGTTCCTCGTCAGAACCAGTATTTTATGTCCGATTTCTTCCAGACCCTGTTCTAATGACATTTCTTCCAATCTTTCCACCTTCTTTTACAATACAAACTTTTTCTTCTTTTTTGGAAAACTACGGTAACGCTCATCCATCAAAATAGCTGAAATCTCGGTCTGTCCTGCATCTGCCGCATAAGTAATCGTTTTTTCCAACGCTTGTTCATCAAAATAATGCTCTCTGCAGCAAAAAAGCAGAACCTCCTGCGGATCTCCGGCGGCGATTTCGCGTCTTTCTTTCACCGCATGGATACAGCTTTCTCCAATTCCTTCCATATGCGCCTTTACATAATTTTCATAGCGCAGCTTTGCCGCATCTTCCAGCTTCCACGGATATCGCAGACGCGTCAGAGCCACACTGAAAATTGCCTCTTCCGAATCTCTTGCTTCAGAAAGTGCAAACAGCCGGTCGTATTTTCCATAATCCAGTTCCCGCCGGTAAAAGCACTCTCTGTACTCTCCACCGGAACCATAATAATGCGTCTCCACGATCCGCGCCGGCGTATTTTCCACCGCATCTGCGTAATATTCCGGAAACAGGATCTTCGTCTCCGTTCCCTGATAACGCAGTGTTGCAATGATCTGATACCGGATCTCCGTCAGAATTTCCTTAAGACAGGACTTATTTCCATCCATAAAATCAATCTCCACCTTCTCCAGACGGCATCCGGTAAATACCCCGCTCCCCATCCGCACAATTGCATCTGTCCCATGGAAAAGTTTCAGATTCATACATCCATAAAACGCATAATTTCCAATTGACTGTACGGTAGACGGAAGATGGATCTCCCTTACCATTCCACCACAGCAGAGTTCTTCCGGCTGCGCAAAACGATCATCCTCTTCATCTGTCTCAGTCTGATAAACAGATGCATTTTTCTCTTCTTCATCTTTATGCAGTGAAAATGTATATGGAGCAATGCGGATGACAGGGATTCCCTCTATCTGCTCCGGTACTTTTATGATTCCTGAATCCTGCCAGATCCTGAGAATTTCAAGTCCGTTTTCTATTTTCTGATATTGTATCTTCATAAATTTCACTCCTGAAATTGATTCTGTCTGTTCTATCCAATTAAGGATTATAGCAAAAAAAAGCAGATTTTTCCATTATCCGCTTCACACAATATATCGAAATCTCACGAAATATATCGTTATGGACAAAATTATTTACATATCTATAGAATTCCTTTATTCTATAGTTAGATAGTCAGTATGAATATTGGAAGGAGGTTCTTATGTATGATGTCAGGCATGTATTAAGAAAAGCTGGTCTTCGTTCCACGTACTCTGGTTATAACTATCTTGCTTCAGCAGTCGCCCTCGTTCTCAAAGATCAGGAATTTTACCTGAAGAATGTAACCTCTAATCTTTACCGCGTTGTCGGTGAGCAGTATGGCGTTTCCAACATGTGTGTTGAAGCCGCCATCCGTACAATGATCAACAGTTATTGGAATCAGAATTCCAATAAAATTTTAAGCCCGCTGCTTGGTTATCCTGTATTTGACAAACCGACCGCATCCGAATTTATTTCGATGCTGGCTGATTATATCCAGGATCATTCCTCTCGTTAATTATTAGATACTGGTAGAACTTATGCATTATCGTATATCAGCATGGTATATACAGAATAACGTTAGTAGGCTGGCATTAAAAAAAGGTGCAGCCTATGAGGTTGCACCTTTTTTATCAAACCGGATTTTCATAATTGGAGACGTTTTTCCATACGCGCTGTTTTAATTGCCACAACTACTATTTGAATCCGTATCAAACTCCGGATTGATTGCATAAAAGTTCTTACTGTTCAGATTATCCTGAACGATCCTTAAACTTTCTCCAAATCTTTGGTAATGTACAATTTCCCGCTTTCTTAAAAAACGAATCGGATCACATACTTCCGGGTCTTTTACAAGCCTTAAAATGTTATCATACGTCGTCCTGGCTTTCTGTTCTGCGGCCATATCTTCATGTAAATCTGTAATTGGGTCACCCTTGGACTGAAAATAAGTTGCTGTCCACGGTGTTCCACTGGCTGCCTGCGGCCAAAGTGCAAGTGTGTGGTCCACATAATATTTATCAAAACCAGAAGCCTTAATTTCCTCCGGAGATAAATCCTTGGTAAGCTGGTAAACAATGGCACATATCATTTCCATGTGGGCAAGTTCGTTTGCACATACAAGATGGAAGTATTTTCTTCCTTATTTATAATAGGATATTAACACATCTTCTTATGAATTGACAGCTTATTATTTTATCCTAAGTTTCTGCCCTACATAAATCAGATTCGGGTTAGACATGCCGTTGAGCTGTGCAATCTTCTGGTAGGTTGTGCCGTATTTGCTGGCAATGTTGGAAAGAGTATCTCCACTCTGCACGGTATAGTATTGTGCGTTTCCGGCATTAACCTGATCCTGTACATCGTTATATCGACTTCCAAGAACTGTCTTGCGCACATCTCCATTTCCATATCTGCCGGATAATACTTCCTGTGCCAGATTGTCTATACTTGTCACCCAAATGTGATTTATGAAGTTTTGTACCTCTTCGTACCTGGTTCCGAGATTCCGGATCCGGTCTTCTCCGTTTCCGAATTCTCCAAGCATAGTTTGGTGCGCCAGATCTAAAGTAGATCCTTCCGGAGATGCTGTTGCCGGTTTTGGCGTCTCTGGTTGTTCTGGAACAACTACGTTCGTCTTATCGCTTACAGCGTACTTGCCCCAATCCTCTTTGCTTCCGTAGAATTTATCCAGATCGAGGTTGCCTGCATACCCTGATAGCCTTCCGCAAGATGTATACTGCCGGATCGCGCAGGTGTATTCTCCCTCATTCCAAGGAACATCCTGATAACCAGTTGGATCGTTATCCGCATACTGTGCGATCCACAAGCCATAGTTACCTATGTTATCGAATTTGTAGCTGATCGACTGTGAACAATACAGAATCGGATGCACACCGGTCTTCTGGTAGACATAATCTAACCATCCTTTGCACCAGGCATAGTCGCAACTACCAAAGGACGCATTGTTTCCTGCTTCCCAGTCCAGGATCAAAATTGCTTCTCCGAGACGATTTCCTACATTTGCCAGAAAATAATCCGCTTCCGCCTGAATGTTTCCGCCGTTGGCATAATGGTAGATTCCAAGGCATTTTCCGGCAGCTTTCGCCTGCCCATAGGCTCTCATATAATCCGGATTTACATAATTTATCCCCTCTGTCGCCTTGATCACCACAAAATCACATGGTACAACCGCAATATTGATCCCGTTTTGCCAGCTACTGATGTCAATTCCGTTTAATGCCATAACTTTTCCTTTCTACCGCTAACTTTTGGTGGTAAAACAAATAGCTTCGTCTGTCTATTCGTCCTTATTCATCTGCTTAATCAACTGGTTCACATAATTACTAAGTCCGGCAACTAAAATTCCTTGTACAATTGCCGTAAAAATAGCCATTGCAATATTTTGTGTACCTTTAAGGTCGCAAGTCGCCACCACATAAATTCCGCAAATCACGATTCCAACAAAGTATAGTACAATTGCAACTACAACCAATTCTGGTTTCACATAATTTAAAATCTGTTCCATATCCTTAATCTCCTTTTTCTTTCAGATGCAATTCTTCAATTTCATGCATCATTTTCGTTATCATTCCATTACCGCCTAGCCTGTGATACGCTTTATACATCTCACAGAAATTTTCATATGCATATGACGGTATTGTTCCAAGTTTCATATACTTGTCGTGGTATTCGATAAGCTGTACTCTCAAAAGTAGCATTGTTCCAGCGCTATTAGCGTTACGGACTTCTTTTTCTTCCGCAATCCTGGCATCACGTTCCTTCGCATCCGTAGCTTGCTTCTTTTTCTGCTCTTGTAGCAACCACACGATGTATCCAAGAAAAATCGGCAGTGCGATCATATATGTTTGTAATAAAAATGCTTTCAATATTCTATTCTCGCTTTCGTATATTTTATAAAAATGCTTTTTCTGGTTTTGCTCTGATATCCATATTTTCTCCATTAAAAAAGACAGCTCCGAAGAGTCTGCCTTTTGTCTGTTATTCTGTTATAATTTCTTGCCACATCTCGGACAGTAGTTAATCGGTATATTCATTTCCATCATGTTTTCTTCACCGCCGTAATCCGATACACCAATGTGTAGTACACTTTGTTCATCAACTTCACCACCGAACAGCCACAATTCCAACCGTTTTACCGGATCTCCTTTAGCAAGTACCACCGGACGTGCGCCCAACAGATTACTCATATCCTTTTTGCCAAAGAGTACCTTTCTGCTACAAAATTCACATTTCTCCATTTTCATTACCTCTCTGATATTTTTATTTTGATTGTATCAGATAATGTAATGGTTAAGAGATTTACAAGAGAGTTCGATGTTTTTCGATACCTCATTTTCAAAAACCATAATTCCTCGTGTGTGTTTAATATGTTGTACTGATTTAACTCACTAGAATCTACAACCGAATCAATAGCTGATTTTTCGATAAAAAAATAAGACCTTTCGGTCTTGCTCTGATTTCCATATGTTCCTCCATTGAAAAAGGGCCGGTGGTGTTCCGGTCCTTAAATATTTTTATGCAATTCTCTATGTAACTTATCACAATATTTCTTTTCGAATCCATTTTGTCATTTCATCGCCTATTAATCGTTCCGCCATTTATTCAAATAATTCTTAATTATTAGGATAATATCATTTATCACAAATAATGCGAATAATATCATTCCTAAATACTCTTTGCCGATTTTCATCAGCAAAATTGACGACACAAGTACAACTATTCGAATTATTGTTTTATCCTCTTCTTTTTTATTCATAGAATAATCACCTTCTGCTAAACTATAGCTCCTCTTTCGCATAAAATAAATACGCATAATCTGTTTCTTTTGGAGATAAACATTTAGGAGTTTGCGCTAATGTTTGCGTAATGTTTATTATTGAGGCTACTGCCCCCACTATTCCGCTAAATTTATCCAATCCCATTTTCTGTCCTACAACCGTTCCTCCAGCTAATTCAATGCCTAGCTCTGCAAGTTTCCCCATATTAATCTGAGCTTTCATATTCTTTAATAATCGTTTAATTTTTGATTCTTCTAATGTCCTATCGATATCAATCAAAGCATTCTCAATGTTTTCTATGCTTTTTCTTTTTGCAAAATCTGCATCTGGATGAGAAATAATATCTTCGTACATATTATCCAGTAAAGCTCTAAACGCCCGTAATTCGCTATTTCTCCTTCGTTTGAAATCAAGAATTTTTTCAAATGGAGTGTCAATAGTTGGAACAGGCAGACAGTTATATAATTCAACTTGCAAGTTTTCTTTTAAAATACTTTGATTTTCTGGAAGAATAATTTCTCTTGTCGGCTGAGCAATTGACCAAATCTCATTTTCCTGTTTAAGATGTTCATTAAACACTGCCAATTGTATATCTAATAATAAATCCGCTCCTATCGACACTGTTCCAGAAAAGTTGCACATTGTTCTTTCCAACACTCCACATTTTAGCAAAAACTCTTCGTCTGGTGTTAGCTCATAACCTATGATATTGTTATTTGGATAATCTATCTTATCCCAATATAATATATATTGTCTTAACTTTTCTGGATCTAATCCACCATATATTTGAAGATTGTTTGCCGAACCTCCGTATTCAATTCCTGCAACGATTCCCCGCATTTTTTATTTCCTCCATATTGTATATTTAACTTATAAATGATACAATATGTTATGTAAATGCATATTGTATCAATAACCAGGATTAAGGTTGCCGCCTTCCTGGTTATTTTTATTTTACCCTCTCTTGCTATGATTAGCAATTTATTTCTGTTTTTCTGCTTTCCACTAGTTAACTAAAGCCCCCTTTAACTAACTGTTTCGGCATCCTCGGTAGGCTCGTCTGTTTTGCTGTCTTCTGCATCCAGCGCATCATAGTACGCCTGTGCTAGTACTTCCACCTCGGCAATGTCCTCTTCAGTCAGCAATCCACTGTCCAGATGACTGTAAGCCTTGTCAAGCCAATAGGCCACATCTCTGCCTGCAGTAATTTCGCGCTTGATGCTGCGTAATGTCAGGTCGTGCCGTGCTTTACTTTTGATAGCCATAATGTATACCTCCTTTAGGTGGTAGTCATGGACGCGATGGCGTCCTCAAGATTTTTTACGACAAGATTCACATCCCGGTGGTAGCATAGCTTGATGCCTGCGCCGTCGCTCGCTTGCACTACTGTGTCGGGCGCGTAAGCTGTGAGGGCTTTGTAAGCAGCAATTTCAGCAGGGGTAAGCGGGGTTTCGATGGGAGTGGCGAGGGCGTAGTAGATAACGGATTTCACATTCGTCAGCAACTGCTTAAAGGCTTCAAGTGACGAATACTCAGAGCTTGGCGGAAAACTGGCAGTAATTTCCTGGTTGTTTGCGTATATTTTCGGCAGATTCTGAATACTGTCATTCCATATAATATTCTTAAATGGTAGTATGTTGCAAATAGACCGGACAGAGTTTTTAGCCATATCTGCATTAAGCATACGAACTTGAAAATTGTTGTTTCCGCTAGCTAACTTTTGATACGACCACTTATCACCAGGATTTAACTCTTTCACTTTTACCCTCTGCACCTTCACCCCTCTCTCCAAGTCCACCTCGTCGCACACCCATTGCTGCCTATTTTCATCCGTGTAGTTGCCACCGGACGTGACAGGGATGCCGGGTAACCCGTTGGGAGTGGGCAGGATGAGGAGCTGTTCACGATAGGGGGAGTAAGCGGTGATTTTGTTTCTCGTTAAAGACACTTGAACAGTGGTATTTAACGTTGCACCTTTTAAGATTTGCAAGCGGAGTGAAAACTCCGCATCTCTGGTAACTGTTACTTTCTGGTTTTGCGTATCAGAGGAAAATTTCCCGATGAAATAGAAGTTGAGCATAGCAGAAGGACTTAGCCCCCTAGTCGTTAGGTAGTAAATACCATGAGTTAAAGGGTATATGTTGTCCTCGTGTAAGGCTATGGTAAAAGCGTTGGTAGCCGTACCAGTAATTAAAATACCATTTTCATAGGTAGTGTAAGTTATTCCGTATACGGTCGATTTCACACCAAGTTTAGTGCCCTCTAGCACGTTTGCTCCCGTCAACTTCACCGCCACGCTCCCGCTGTCACCAGCGCTCACGATAGGCACAGGGGCATCCGGCGTGGGCGTGCCGTCCTGCGTGCTTCTGCCGTAGACAGTCAGACCGCACAGCGGCGCGGCAAAAGCATCGTCAACGGCGATAGGGTTGCCGGTCTCACTGCCAACAAGCACATTCTGGCGCTTCTGCAGTGCAGCAGTATCTTCCTTTAGCGAACCAATATCCTCTTTATTGGTCGCAACCTGCTCCCGATCGGCTGTGAACGCTTCTGCTACTGCCTGCATCTTACCCAGCTGTTCACTTCCAGCTGTCTGAATATCTCGGACTGCTTTTTCGCCAGATGCTATAAGGTCTGTCTTGAGCTGTGTCCCAGTTTTAATCTTCTCACCAAGAGAAGTGTCCAATGCACCCGCTTGATTCACAGTCGCACTCAGAGTCTCCTGAACCGTTCCTGCCGTCTCTGTAGACTCATCTAATGCAGTCTTGGCAGTTCCTGCTTCCCGTATGGACGTATCCAACTCTGTCTTTGCAGTTCCAGCCAGCTCCACCGACTTGTCCAGTGCTGTCTTAGTGTCACTAGCAGTCTGAATAGACTCATCCAGTTCTTCCTCGGAAACACCAGCATTTATAATGGTCTGTTCAAGTTCTCCCTTGGACTCTGCAGTCTGATTTTGAATCCGTTGGATCTCGCCATCAGTGTGAGTAGTAATCTTGCCTACAGAGGTCTCTTCCTGATTCTGGATAGCTTCGATTGCTTCCTGCTTTTTCTCCCCGACTTTCCTAAGAGCATCTTCCTTGGTCTTTTCTGCTGTAACTGCACTCTTCGATGCACTAGCAGCATACTTACCGGCTTCTGTCGCACTTTCCTTTGCATTCTGCTCTGCCATCTTCGCCCGATCAGCTGCCGCATTAACAGCTTCAACCGTTTCGTGAAATATATTCGGCTCTGGCAATGGTTCTTCTGATGGGTTCTCTGGTTTGATTCGGGATTTTACCGGTATAATTATTTCACATTTCGTATTTCCGTATTTTTCTGTAGATACATATATAAATGCATATATAAAATAATCATGTGTTTTATTTTCGGTGTTCAATAATTCGTTTGGTATTTGAACCTCGGTTACCCCATTTACTGTTGTCCCTATGCGAGTAATGCACTTTTCATTTTCCCTTGATAAGGAGAAATGCACCTCTAGGAAATTTGGTAGTACCACCCCACCCGATAGAATTTTTAGAACCTGTCCGTAATCATACTGCCAGATACTTCGTGTTCTTTGCAACATTTCGTTAAATTGTACTTCTATAATATTATCCATAATTTCACCTCTACTCCACTACTCATTTACATCTTTCATTTCAGACATCCTCTTTAAAATAATTTGTAGTGCGGTATTTTCTTGCCCCATAATAAATGTCTTATATAATCATCAAGTACAACTGCTACGGCTGATAGGAAGAACCACAATATTGAAAACGGTAAACATATCTGACCAAATAAATTGAATGGCATATTACTGTAATTCCAAACATTCCAATCGAGCCATAAATTCACGATACAGCCACATACAAATTCCAATGCAGTAATCACAATCGCACCGATCAACATCTGCCTTACCAATGGCATCTTCCGGCATTTTTCGTTGATACAACCAATAAGGAAGAACGCCACACCTCCAACAATAAACATCGCCCAATGAGTACGCCCTCTTGTGACAAGTTCAATCAATATATAAATCAGACCGCCAATCGTAAACAGAATCAGCGGTCTTAATTTCTTCATGATTTCTGAGCCATCATTGCTTTCAATGGCTCTGACTGGTATGCTTCTGGAATATCCATTCCGTAAGTGACTTTTTCTACATCTTCCTTGCTTTCCAGCGAACGGATGTAAATACGAAGATCACGAAAATATGTCACGTGCCAGGTCACGTAGTTCATTGCAGTTGTCGTAATTTTTCTCATATCCGCATTACTATAGAATTTGCAATGCTGTTTTTCGTCCGATGTGTGCCACGGAATGTTCTCTTCTCCAGCGACAACCTGGCTCTGTAATCCAACAAGACTTGTCTGGTCATGATCTTCCAAAGTGAAATGTTCTGTAGTTCCATCCGTAAGAACGACATCCACACCTGTAGCAATAATCCTCTGTTGTGCCATGTTCATTTCAGCTACTTTAGACTCTTGCAAGTCCTCCAAAGTTGGCTCATATGGTTCCGGTTCTGGTTCTGGTTCCGGTTCTGGCATTGGTTCCGGTTCTACATATACACTTCCGTCACTAGACAGAATAAATCCATTTTCTTCTTTATAAAGTGTAGTAAACTCTTCATACTTACCAAAAACATATCCTTTCTCTGTAAGTAGTTGAAACCCAGAAGTGTTTTTCTCTACCCCTTCAATTAGAATATGTGAATCATCTTGTTTGACTACTTTCCCTTCAACTGGTTCTTTCTGGTCTAAAAAAAGTATATTCATCGTTACTCCCTTCTTTGACTGGTTGATAAAGTTACATATATAAAAGCACATAACAAAAACACCCGACCAATGCCGAGTGTAAATAAATAAGTTTATTTACTTATGCACTTAAATATTTAAAGTGATGATACCGTACACCTTCCTGATTCACCGTACAGTATCGCATGGTTGTCTCTGACTTTGCGTGTCCCGCAAATATCATAGCCTCCTGCAGAGGCATTCCGCGGTTCAGTGCATTTGTCAGAGCCGTCCTCCGGAATCGATGCGGATGTGCATTTTCTACGCCCGCCTTCTCTCCGATCCGCCGGATGATATCCTCAATTCCTGTTTTCGTCAGCCGGCTATTCGGTTTCTTGCTTCCGACAAATAGCGCCGGATCATTGTCTTTTCTGCTTTCCAGATATTCTTTCAGGTACATGTTGGTTCGTTCATTGATGTACACCGTCCTTTCTTTCGCTCCTTTTCCATATACAATCAGCTCTTTATTCGCATACCGGATATCTTCCCTGTTAATTTCTGAAAGCTCCGATACTCTGACTGCTGTGCTATATAGGAATTCTAGTAACGCTTTATCCCGAAGACTGCTGCATTTACGCAGCATCCGCTCCCGTTCTTCATCAGTATATGGTTTCCGGATCTTCTTTTCTACTTTTATAGATTCCACCAGCACCATCGGATTTCTCCGAATCCGGTCACGATCTCGCAGCCATCCGAAGAAGCTACTATACACTGCCCGGACATTCTTTAGTGTCTGGTTTGCTACCTTGCGGATCATTTTATAAGCCCGCATGAATCCAGAAATATCTCCAGAATCTATGTTCTTCACTGGCTTATTGATATAGGTCAGTAACCGAACCAGTTCATACCGATATTGCTTCACTGTCTTTGATGCTTTTCCTTCCAGTGCTTTACTCATCAGAAACTCTTCCAGATCCACTTCCCAGCTCCTGTCTACAACCTGCAGGTCCGTTTCCTGGATTACTCTGCATCCGGTAAATGTCATCTGCAGCACTTCTTTCAGCTCACGTAATTGCATTTCATCTAAAACCGGTTGCATTCTTCGCAATACATCCATTATTTTCGCTTCCATACATTGCTCCTTTTTTTGCTTTCAGTATATCAACTGGCGTACTGAATTAAGTAGCAATTTAGCAAAAGCGAACGATAGTATTGCAACCATAAACAATAAACTGATTTCTATCGTAGAACGAGGAGTAAAGAACGGATACAACTACATAAAATATTCTAATGGAGATGCTGTTGTATGGTGTAAATACACATGGAATACTAACATTGATATAAGTTGGTATGGATTATATTTTGTTTCTAGTAAAGCTGTAGATTTTCCATTCACATTCAAGGAAGCACCATTGATTATAGTATCTCCTGGGACTACAAATGAACTATATTGGACAGGAGTCAATGAAGTAAGCACAACTGGATATAAACTTACAGCTTATTCGGTAAAAAAGGGAATGTGTTATTCACAATGTAATATGCTTATAATCGGAAAATGGAAATAATTTAGTTCTTTTTGTACAGAACAAATACATTCGCTAACGCAATACATGTTCCAGTTCCGAAATTGTGTCCTTTCAAGTAAAGCAAACCATTACTACTGTTATAATAACAGGATGTGATATTTACCCATACATCCCAATCTCCCACTAGGTCATATCCGGTTACTCCAATAGGTGTGTAGCCATTTACTGTAGGCGGTTTTGAATAATAATCGAAATCCTTTCCTGCGCCAACATTTATATTATTTGTTACAGTTACTTGCTTTACAGACAATAAACTTTTTAAATTATTGTTCATTGTTGTCTCTGCATTTTTTAATTTGCTACTTAGTTCAGAATCCCTCCTTTGACTGGTTGATAAAGTTACATATATAAAAGCGCATAACAAAAACACCCGACCAATGCCGAGTGTAAATAAATAAGTTTATTTACTTATGCACTTAAATATTTAAAGTGATGATACCGTACACCTTCCTGATTCACCGTACAGTATCGCATGGTTGTCTCTGACTTTGCGTGTCCCGCAAATATCATAGCCTCCTGCAGAGGCATTCCGCGGTTCAGTGCATTTGTCAGAGCCGTCCTCCGGAATCGATGCGGATGTGCATTTTCTACGCCCGCCTTCTCTCCGATCCGCCGGATGATATCCTCAATTCCTGTTTTCGTCAGCCGGCTATTCGGTTTCTTGCTTCCGACAAATAGCGCCGGATCATTGTCTTTTCTGCTTTCCAGATATTCTTTCAGGTACATGTTGGTTCGTTCATTGATGTACACCGTCCTTTCTTTCGCTCCTTTTCCATATACAATCAGCTCTTTATTCGCATACCGGATATCTTCCCTGTTAATTTCTGAAAGCTCCGATACTCTGACTGCTGTGCTATATAGGAATTCTAGTAACGCTTTATCCCGAAGACTGCTGCATTTACGCAGCATCCGCTCCCGTTCTTCATCAGTATATGGTTTCCGGATCTTCTTTTCTACTTTTATAGATTCCACCAGCACCATCGGATTTCTCCGAATCCGGTCACGATCTCGCAGCCATCCGAAGAAGCTACTATACACTGCCCGGACATTCTTTAGTGTCTGGTTTGCTACCTTGCGGATCATTTTATAAGCCCGCATGAATCCAGAAATATCTCCAGAATCTATGTTCTTCACTGGCTTATTGATATAGGTCAGTAACCGAACCAGTTCATACCGATATTGCTTCACTGTCTTTGATGCTTTTCCTTCCAGTGCTTTACTCATCAGAAACTCTTCCAGATCCACTTCCCAGCTCCTGTCTACAACCTGCAGGTCCGTTTCCTGGATTACTCTGCATCCGGTAAATGTCATCTGCAGCACTTCTTTCAGCTCACGTAATTGCATTTCATCTAAAACCGGTTGCATTCTTCGCAATACATCCATTATTTTCGCTTCCATACATTGCTCCTTTTTTTGCTTTCAGTATATCAACTGGCGTACTGAATTAAGTAGCAATTTAGTAAAAACGGCTGTGTACATGAATAATGGTGCATACAATATCGCACCAAGCAACTCGGAATTTCAAGGAACTGATTTCAGTAAAAAGATTTTTGACAATATAGGACTTGTGCATAATTATGATGCTACGAATTACAAGCATACTTTTACAGTTCCGCAAGATGGTATATATCTAATTCATGCGTATATGAACTTCCAACAAGGAGTTGCAAAACAATTGAGTCTATACGCAAAATTGGAAAGAAACAATGTGGAGCAGTCAAGACAGTCTAAGCTCATAGGACCTTATAATGGTGCCGATTTTATGTTTCTAAATGAAATCAACGCTGGAGATAAAATACGGTTTACTGCTCTGCAAAACTCCGGAAGCGTTATACAGGTTTCTGGTGGATGTAGGCTAAATATTATTCGTATGGGAAAATAAAGTTATAAAGGCACTGAATATTCGTACTGTAAATTCCCTGCTTATGCACCTAAAGCAGGGAGGTATAATGTACATCTTATTTTGGAAAATGGAAATAATTATGCCTTTACATATGAACAAAATCCATTTTTAACATACAAAATATGAACGAACAATGTAACCGTTGCGGTTCCGTTTCCGAAGTTGTGTCCTTCAATCCCAAATTGATTACTTGTAGAATATCTTGCAGCCGTAGATACATTTAACCAAAGATCGTAATCGCCATGAAAATTCCATGCTAAAACCTCTAACGGATAATAGCCAGGTATTGTCGGCAAGTCCCAGGTCCATCGAAAATCAGAATTAGCAGCAACCTTCAAATTTGTTTTTGTGATTTCAACATTTTTGATTATATTATTTATTGCTGCTGTTATGTCGTTATTTGCTTTTGTTAAATTGCTATTTAACTCTTTAACTGCCAGTGCATCTACGAAGAATCCTTCCTCTGTTACAAGATCAATTTCATCCAAGGTAACAATCCTGTTCGCACGGATAGCTTCATCAGCTTCTGCTCTTGCGTTTTCTTCTGCAATTCGTGCTTTCTTCTCCGCATCATCTGCAGCTATGCGTTCTTCTCGCTCTGTGTCATCCGCTGTTTTTCTGTCCCCTTCTTCCTTTCCTACTTTCGTTAAAAGCTGTTCCACCAAGGTTTGCTGGCTTTCTTCCTCGTCGTCTGGAAACCCCATTGCATCAGAGCATTTTATTTTTTCTTTGAACGAAATCAATGATTTCCCGTTATTTATAACTCTAATCTGCAGTTCATTCATTCCTACTGCAAAGAAATTATTGTCCGGCGTAAATGATATTGTGCTATCATTAATGTCGCATAATATGCCTTTCGGCTTCTCCATGCTTTTATGATAAACATAGGCAACTGCTGCCGCTGTTCCCGGTATGCTGTAATCTCTTACCGCGAATTCAAATCCTACCATGTCCGTTCCTTTCGTTACCTCGATTGGAATTTTAATGGTGTCTCTAAGAGCATAAACATCTCGTTTTATCGTATTCATTTTTTCTATCCTTTCTTATCCAGGAATCCACTGTACAATATAGACTCCAGTCGTTGTAGCACTGCCGCCTCCTGGCAGTCTAAGCACATAATTCCACGGAAAATTATAGTAATTCGTACACCAGATTTCCTGCCCAGTCTGATCTCCAGTAGCTCCACCCGTAGCTTCGCCATTCTCATTCTGGCTTGCCTGCACAACCTGTCCATTTCCGATGCTCATTGCAGTGTGGCTCGCTACATTCAAGAGGATGTCGCCTCGTTGAACGCCACTTCCGGAAGACAAATTAACCAATCCGGTTACATCCTCAAATCCGCAGGATTTAAACGCAGCATACATATTTCCGGTATAAGTTGCTCCTGCATCTTTTACTTTAATACCAGCTTGTTGGTACGCCGTGATCAGTAGTGATGAGCAGTCATAATCAGGTCCCCATCGATTCCCCTGATCGTATCCATGACTATTGTCGTTCGCAATGCCAATCGCCCACTCAACGGCAGATTCTATTGCTTTAGAATTCGCACCATACTGGCTCAGCAAATTGTAAAAGCTTCTTGCCTGTGATCTCCTGGCGGATTCCACTTCTACGCCTGCACGCTCGAAGTTCTTTAAAAATGCACTAGCAAGATCTTCCGGAGATGATCCGGATGTCTTAAAAGCTACCCAGGACATATTGTAAGAACTGGTTGGAATCCACTGTCCGGTTGACTCTGATAGTGTATCGATCCAATATAGCTGCCCGTTCGGATCAGTTATAGAATATCCGTTTGCCGTCGCCCAGTTTGTGTAATTGGTCGCCGGAGTCCATTGGACCAATCCAAATCCGCCAGAATAATTCCCTTCATTTAAGTTCTGCCACACTCCCGGATTTACATAAGACTCACTCTGCATATTCCCCAGGATTCCGGCAATTGCATTTAAAGACCAACCTCTTCCGGAAAAATACTTGTACACTTCTACCGCATTTGCGTTCATCTGCACTTGCGATAGTGCGTAATTCCCGATTGTCCAGCTCATTTAAAAGCTTCCTCCTTTTGTACTTCCTCCAACCAGATACCCATTTACATACTCCAGATATGTTCCATCAGAAAATACTGCTTTCCCAGTTTTTGCAGAGTATCCTTTAGAATCTTTCTGGACTTCCAGCGATGAACCGCCGACCGTCATTTTCCCAGACGCAATCAAAGCTACACTGTCAAATTGTCCTCTGAGTTCGTTTCCGATCGAAAGATATTTTGTTCGTGTGCTTCCTTGCTCCGGATAGATCAACAACCCTGTTTGTCCACCGGTCGCTCCGGCACGAATCACAACTTCGTAATTCGATGTCTTAAATTTAAGATTTCCTTCCGACAATGTAGCTGTCTGGCTTCCATCTGAATTAGCACATACATATCTGCCTTTCGCATACACACCATCTTTATCGAGCCGCACAATCTCGTTCCCACTTGCATCCATGACTCTCGCTACACCATTGCCATTATCCGCGCCACCAAGTTCCAGCGTTCCACCTCTTATACGGTCCGCCAGCATTGTTCCTGCAACGATAAAATCTGCAAAGAACCCAGCTCCTGTTCCGAATGTGCTCCACTTCCAATCATTTCCATCCGCAGTACGTTCGGATGCAATCTCGAATCCGAGTGTTCCAAGGCACATAGCTCCAAACGTGGGTGATTCCGGATCCAGATCTTCAAACAGCACAGCTCTTACCGTCTGCTTTTTCGCGATCGTAGATTGTGCTTTCAGTTGCGCTTTTACACCGTTAATAATTCCGCGCACTTGCTGTCCGACAAGTGTACCATCTTTTCTTATAGCTTGCTCTACTCTATTCATTACGGAAGATCTTCAGAATAGTTTTCGCACATCAGGCATACTTCTTTTTCAATCATTATTTACCCCTTCCTGCGCCATGATTCTACGCCTTCCATTCCTTCTTTGCTGGTCAACTGCTGCCACTCCCAGTTTATATAGCTCCTCACAATCCCTTTCTGGTTTCTGACCTGTATATGATGCGGATAGATTCCAAGGATCGTGACCTTTTCCGTGGCGAGTCTGGTTTTACCTCCCTTCTGGGAGATCCTGCGCCTTAACTGTACTTTGTCTCCAACTTTCATTTTTTTGTTCCTTTCCGTCTTACCTTGCGCATTTTCTTACTTACCGAGTATATGAACGCCCGCATATTGCCGGGTTTAGTCATCTTCCTCTTCATCTTTCTCCCTCTCCCGGTTCTCTAAAATGATTCCATTTGCACAGATACCGCCGTCTGCTTTGATCAGGATGTATTCTTCACCATCAATCACTCTGGTTGATACCAGATCTGTCCGTTCAGCGTTTACGGTCACATGTGCATCCGGAAGCCCGATTTCGAATTGCTTCGTGTTTATCGTGTTCTCCGAGTCAATCTCGGCACTATTGCAACTTTTGGCACTTACTGCTGCCGCCTCCGGATCAATCCCGATATTCTTTAAGATATTCTCAATCTCACTCGCTTTCAGTCTTCTATCTTCCGAATCCGATTTAATGTCCTTAATTCTGCCAAGCGAATGATACAGATCTTTCGCCTGTTCCAGGCTCACTTTTCCATTCACTACATTTAGGCTTTCCCTGAATGCTATTTTCTGTTCTTCCGGAGTAGACGGTAGTTTACACCATAAGGTCTGTGTGATCAGTCCTTTGTCCGGATCGTTCGGGCGTTTGCTGTAGTACCAGACGTGATCCGGATCACTATGGCGGTCTGTAAATGCCGGATATAAAAATCCCTGCGTTGGCATGCTTACCGTCCAGTCCCTTGTCCGTTCCTGAATGTCTGCCAGATCCGGTGCATAGGATAATCCTGCTGCCGATAATCCTACTGGACACAAACAGCCGATCATATATCGGTAAATCTCTTCACTTTCATCCAGATCCGTTCCGTCTGTGGCAATCTTTGGAATATCATAGATTCCACTGGCGATCAGTATCAGTGTATATGTCTTGTTCGATACATCTATAGACTCTGCAATCTCTTCCAGAAAGATCTGACGCACTTCATCGTCCTTCAGCTCTGTATTTGCAATGGCATTTAAATATCTGGCTCTTTCTTTGTCCAAAAAATCCAACTGGAACATATTTTTTCCCGGCTTTCCAGATAAGACCTTTCCAAAAATGTCCAAATATTTGAACTGCTCTGTTTCCGGAATATTTAAAAATGCCTTGGTAAACTCCAACCGACAGTCCCTGTTATTGTCTACGATATAACCTGTTATCTTGGTGATGTTGCATAATTCTATCCTCATGTTTCTTTTAAGCTCAAACAGCTCTTTCTTCATGTCGCTCCTTTCCGGCTGCCGCACCGGGCAGCCATGCACTCTGCGAGATTTCGTGATATATTAAATTCCTGTGGTGCCTATAAATAATTCTTTCCGGCGTTTTTCATCCATTCTTCCCTTGTATGGGTTCTTTCGTAAACCTCCTGGGCTTTCGCCATCAGGATCCGTGCGTTCTTGGCATTGTTGTGAACTGCTGCCGGCCCGTTCCGGTGATGTTCCAAACAGAGATTTACTTTTAACCCTTCCGCCTCTGCAAATGCATGGGTGTTACCAAACAAAACATGATGCTCTTCCAGATATGGCTTGTATGTAAAATCTCCATCCAGTAACATACACAGGTAGCACCGGCGGTCGCCTTTTGGCTGCATGATGCTTTTTTTGTGCTTCTTACGTTTCTTCTGTTTGGTTGGTTTCGGAAACATCATATTCACCAGATAACACCTCCCCGTTTTGATCTACTTTTTCGTTTAAATACAGATACCATTCCTGTGAACTGTGTACTTTTTGGGTTGTCTCTGCAAGGTACAGAGCCGCATGATACAGGGGAATTGTCTGGAGATATTCCCGGCGGGTTAATTTGATTTTGGGAAATGTGGCCAGATATTCTTCTACGGTTATATTTTTGGGGCAGGCATCCGGTTTCCAATCCTCTACACTTAACTGCTCCATCTTAGGACTCCTTTTTGTATAGCTCATGGTTGCCGTAAACCAAATCCGCCTCTTCTCTTTCATAACTCCAGCCATAACGCATTAAGATTTTGAAGCATTCCTGGTATCTCTTTCCGGCATCCTCTTTGTATTCTCCGGAATACTCTACTAAATCCCCGGTATAATCATCCATCATGTTGTTCATTGCAATCAGGAGCAACACCTGCGTATCCAGTGTTTGTATTTTTTCTTCTGCTTCTTCCTTTTCTTTCTCATCCGCATCATACAGGCTTTTCCCGGTAAAAAATTTTAGAACCATTCCATTTCCTAACCAACAGGACTTCTCCATCATGTTCCGAATCATCTTTTCAATGATTTTCTGGCGTTCCTCATCTTTTAACAGTTCGATCTTTCCGTCTACTATTGTCCGGATGAATTCTTTTTTTCTTTCATTCATTTTTTTCTGTAAAGTTTTCAACTGCTTTATCTTTTTTCTCTGCCTGTCCCATTCCGTTTCAACCTTTTCAGATTTCGGGAGTTTTTTCACTACATCAATCCCATTCCAACCATCCAGATAATACAGTTCTTTTCCGCGGATATTGATTTTCTTTGGTGGCTCTTTATCCAGGCTGAACGTTTTTACATCTTTCAGCTCTGCCGTATACTTCTTTTTTTCTATCTCCTTTGTGGCTTTCTTGATTCCTGCTTCCTCCAGAAGCTCAACAATAATTTTTTTGTTCTTCTCCCTCTCTTTGTTTTTAATCTCCGCTTCTACTTTCCACTTAATCTGTCTTGAGTCTGCAGCATCTTTCAATATTCTGTTCCTTGTTTCAACATCTTCGATTCTCGACAGTTCGGCGAGATCTTTTAGGTTCAGCTGATATGCCCCGTCTTCATCCGTCTTTTCCTTCACCAGCTCCGGGTCGAGCTTCGCAATCTCCAGCCTCCGGCGCACGGTTGTCCTGGAGAATCCTGTCTTCTCTGCAATCTGTTCTTCTGTATCTCCAAGATCTAACATCATCTGGAAGCCTTCCGCCTGTTCCAGGACCGTCAGATCGATGCGCTGCATATTCTCTTCCAGCATGGTTCCGACCTGGTCTTTGTAGCTCATGTCCTGCACGATCCGGCACGGATACATAGTTACGCCTGCCATTTTTCCGGCAGCGAACCGGCGGTGCCCGATGATCAGCGTGTATCCTTCTTCATGGTGCGCCCGGTTTTCATCCCAGTGCCCCGGAACGACCGTAAGGTTCTGCATAATTCCTTTCTTCTTGATTGACTCACTCAGCTCCGTCAGATCACCCAGGTCTTTTCGTGGGTTATCCGGATGCTGGTGAATCAGCTTGGCGTTGATGTTCGTGATCCCACTGGTTGTCATTTTAAATTCCTCTCTTTCTCGGTATTTTCAAGGTTTTCTCCTGTTTTTATCTCATTTTGGACTGTAGTCTATCGGAATACCGTGTAGACTCGGAAAATTCAAGGGTTACACAGTGTTTTTCTATCTGCTCCGACAGCTCCTGCCAGAGCTCTTTGTTTTTTATCTCTTTTCCATGTGGTCTGCGCCACTCTTCCCGTTTCCATTTGTCCATATTTCCTTCGTTTATGGTAGTGACCAGGAACTGATCCGGCGTGTAGACAGTCACTTCGCACGACCGGAGCATTCTCAGACCGACAAGGATAGCGATCATGCTCATTCTGTGGTAGGTCGTGTTCTGTTCGGTCTCGATCTGTGCTTTCACTGCAGGTCCTTTCTTAGTCTCGCACTCCACCAGAGCGATACACTTTCCGTTTTTTGCTGTTGGTCCCCGGAAGTTTACCTCTGTGTATAGTTCTATCTTCATCTTCTCTCCTTATCCGGATCATTTCGTAGTGTCTGTACGGGAATCCGGTTGCTTTGTTGATCCCTTCGTAAAAAGAATCCTTGACTATGTAATATCCCTTTGGTGGTTTCGGTTCTTTCGGCCACCGGTATAAAATCTTTGTTTTGGGTTCTGGAAGCGGCATGTTTCGAGACGTAGAAAAATTGGCTTCTGCAATCTCATGATCCAGTACGCCCTCATCCACATATTTTTTTTGGGTTTTCTCGTTTTTGGTAACATATTGCGCCAGCTTCCGGAACTCGCCTTTCTCATAGAGCAACTGCTTATTACGAACCTTTCCGTGTTTCCAGGCTGCAGCTATGATCAAATCTGTATCCGGGATTCGATTCAGAACCACATGGATGTGCCAGTTACCGGACGGGGTACATTCAATATTGCGGATCCAGCGGAGCTCCTGTCCTCTTTTCTTGTATTCCTTCTTACAGAACAGGTAAAACTCTTTGAAATCCTGCTTTGCCTGCTTCATGTCCGGCGGACGCTCTTCTTTCGGATATGTCAAGGTGAAAAAGTAATCATTGACCTTGAAATACATCCGGAGTCTGTGTCTGGCTTTCCTCTCCCTGGTCCACTGGTTGACCTGCTCCACTTCCTCCGGTGTGGCTTTCTTCTTTTTGGCTCTCTTCTCTCCCGGTGCTCCATATCTTCCATCCAGATATTCCTGTCTCTCTATTACATTTCCCAAATCGTATGTCACTCGTCTGATTCTCATAGCGTGTCCTCATAACTTTAATAGTCTTATCAAGTTATTAAAAAGGGCAGTCGCCCTGTAAATACTTGACTTTCCAGCCGCTAAAAGGTACACTATAAGTGCTTAGATTATTCGTGTACCTTTATGGTTGCGGCGCTTGCGATATTTCTTTTCGCAAGCGTTTTTTATTCTTCTTTTAAGTACGAAAAATTCATTTTCAGGAATACCATCAGAGCTTCCGCATCATCCGGTGCTTCAATATCTTCTCCGGCTGCAATTGCAAATACAATATCTCCTAAGATTGGCCATCCGTGCCTGTCTGCATCATAAAAATAGCTTCCAAGGCGGTTGACTTCTTTCTGCTTCATTATTCCGTCCTCATCCACCAGCATGATCATTGGCATTTTAAACGTCTCATACAAGGTTTTTGTGCTTACAGTTTCAAAATGCCCGCCTACTGCTTTCTGCAGATCACGGAAATCATCAAAATCTACATTTATTATCGAAATAATGTTATCCGGTGTTACTTTTACTGTTTTCACTGCTTGTCCTCCAATACTACTGTTTTTCTGCCAGCTTCTTTCAGGCTGTCTACATATTGTTCCAAATATGGGATTGCATTTTGTTTGAAATACTCGGAATCACGGTTGACTCTTTCTATTGATTTCAAAGTCTCAATCCACTCATCCAGCTTCTCCACCCGAATCCGCTTCTTACGCTGCTTCTCCTCCGGCATGCTCCTTCGCCTCCCTTATTTTCCTTTTCCGATATTGGTGCTCTTGATACTGAAAATATTCCAGCGCAAACGCTCCGGTGGCAAACGTGACTATTCCAAGTGCTTCATATAAATAAAACAGTTCCTGACTCTTTTCCGAACCGCCACCAACCATAAGCGCAAATCCCAAAATAATAGTCACTTTACTTAATGCCTTTGCAATTTTGTAAAACATCTCTTATCCCTCCTTTGCTTGTCCAACCGGTACCGCTTACGCGGTTTTCTCCTTTTTTCTCTCTGCAGCTTCGATCAGAACTCTGAAAAATCCATCTGCACATTGCTGCATTTCCTCTTTCGTCTTTTTAAAACAATCATCATGCACCCGTATGGTTGCATTTCCGATCTGCATGGTTTCAACAATCATCTATCATCACCTCTTTTTATGCTATGCTGTCCAGATTGTCCTTCTTACTTTGTCCTCGCCTACTCTTTTAAAAACTTATTGATAAAATATTGCTGACCTTTGCCTGTAACCTTTGTAGTTTTATTGATTCTCACGGATCCATCCGGATTATTTACCGTAGACTCTTTTACCTGGAACAGCTGCAGCTCCATTGACTCCTGCGTTGGCATATTGTAGTCTGTTCCTTTCCTCCGGATCAGATAACCATTCGCACGCAGCCACTCAAAGAGTCTCTTTGGACCGGTATCCACGCCATTCTGCTTCAGGAGCTTTGCGAGATCCGCAATCAGGATTGTGCTCTGACTTGTTGCTACCGCATCCGCAAATACTTCTTTCGGTTTCATCCGGACATTATCTTCCAGAAGGGCTGCATTATTGTGCTTCAGTTCTTCGATAGTCTTGTCTGCCATCTTTAATGCCCTGGCAAATATCTGTTCCGGTGTGTTCCATGCTTTCTCCAGATCTATAAAGTACTGGCGGATCCGCTTGCCTTCCGGTGATCGCTGGATCATACAAATCTCTTTTGCCATATCCACAGATATCTGATAGTCAACCATGTTCTGTCCACCGTGGTTCTCGCTTCCCAAATTTGGGTAGCAAGTTTTGTAGTCTGTATTTTCAGAAAATCCATATTCTGTCATTCTCTGAAACCATGTTGTGAACTTGGTCCCGATATTCAGCTGATCATGCAACTCTCTTGCTGAAACAGTCGGATTTTCTGCTTCATAACTAATTTTCAACAATTCCTGCATTTCATCACCTCTTTCTTTCCTGTTGCCCTTTTCATCAGATTCTCCTATACTTTAACTGCAGGCATTGCCATGCCAAGTACCAGAGAAAGGAGGTTCTTTATGGGAAATTTAGACGCATCAAATTTTATTCAGCTCCTGGGGATTCTGGTTTCGCTCTTAACAAGCGTCATTGCAATTATCATTTCGCTTAAATCCATAAAGCAAAACTCGGAAATGATAAAAAACGCATCCAAGCCTGTTATTTCCATCTACATAGATGCCATTACAATTTGCGAACAAACCAGTTTTTTCGTACTGAAAAATTTTGGAACTTCCCCCGCAAAAATTACACATTTTACATATGATTCTGTTTTGAAGACAACTCCACAAAAGTTTCCTCTTTTATGCGAACAGTTCGATTATGTAAATGGTATTATTCTGGCTCCCGGTCAAACAAAATTGCTTGAATATGATGTAACCAAGCTTCCAGTTGATACTGTGCATTTTCACATAGATTATTCTTTTGGTAATTGTTCAGACAGCGAAGATATTACTTTGAATGTAAAAAATTACATCCATATCCCAGTCACACGCAAAGACACATTTATTTCTTCCGGAAATGAGCGTCAGGTGCTCACTCTCCGCGAAATACTAGAACGCTCTATGTAATTTTTGTCTCTTCTATTATTGAGGAAATCGTATCTTCCAGAATCTTTCGCGCTGCACCAACCGTTATTCCGTTCTTGCGCATTATTCCAATGATTTCCTCAATAATTTCATTTGCTTTCTCTCCAGAAATACTTTCATCTGTACCGTTTTCGCAAAATTCCCATTTTACATATTTCTTTCCCACTTCATCACCTTCTCCCTGCAAGTTTAATCAGGAGCCCATATCCCGGGCAGCCTTCTTCACAGCATGAGTAATTGTGTCTTTTCAATACCCAGCATTCGCATTTTTCTCTAAGTTTTGCTCCGCAAAATCCACAAAAATTATCTTCTGGTATCTCCTTTAAACATTTAGGACATTTCATATCTTTTCTCACCGCCTTCATTGGTTGCGAATATCAAATTTATTTCCTATACTTTTCTTAAAGGCTCCCGCCAGAGCCGAGTATAATCAATTTATTCCATAACTTCCCACGACTCAGAAATCAACTCTCTGGCTGTTGGCTGCCATCCTTTAACAGGATGGCTCCCATCCAGTCCCATTATCGTCCCGACATCTCCCTTTATAGGTTTTACTTTTACCTTATAAGGTTTCTCTCTTATACACTTGTTTTCTTCCAGTGCTTTCTTTGTTGCTTCGCAAATGTTCATTTTCTTCCATCACCTCCTCTGATTTTCTGCACAAAGCGCATATCCTTTTACGATTCCAATGACTTCACCTTTCTTTTCTTCTGGAATCTTATTTAGGATGGCAACCAATTCTTTTGCATCATCTTTTTTCTTTTCTACTGTGTCTGCATATAAATTTGCATTTACCATTTATCCTCACCTCTTTCTGTCTAATCACCTATCCCCTGTGTCTATATAATATTCCCCATTGTCTAGTTTGTCAATATATTTTTTGCATTTATATTGACAGAGGGGATTTTTAGGTGTATTCTGATTACAGAATCACATAGAAAGGAGGACTTCAAATGTCTACAAGCGAACGCTTACGTCAGTTGCGTAAGGACCTCGGCATGAGTCAGGAAGAATTTGGTCGCCGTATCGGTGTTTCCAACACAGCAATTTCTAAATTAGAAAAAAATGAGCGCAATTTAACAGAACAAACTGCTAAATCCATTTGCAGAGAATTTCGTGTAAATTATTTCTGGCTTACCGAAGGAAAAGGTGACATGTTCACTGGCACTCCTGAAAGTGTGGTTGATGAGATTGCTGAAGATTATAATCTGGATGATATTGATAAGAAAATTATTGAAAAGTATCTGGAACTTTCAGCTGATCAAAGACAGGTATTAAAAGAATATTTGAAGAGTATTTTTACATAATAAAAACGGGCTTACCTGCCCGTTCTCCTGATAAAAAACTTATGTACATAATTGAATATACGTTTGAGATGTTCTGGATTGTTGATTTTCTGGATCATTTCAATTATGTATTCTTTGTACTCTTCATTACTCATTTCGTACCCCTCCAGTCTCGGCGTTTCCGAACGTATGTTTGTTTTTATATTACATCTTGTAGCAAATATTTTCAAGAGTTTCGCAAACATTTGTTCTGTTTATTATACTTTCTACTATAATAACAATCCAAAACTGGAGAAGTAACGCGATTTTTAAATTTGTCCGAGAACTCGGACACTTATTTGTACGGAGAGTCATATAAATCAGATATTTTGACTTTCAGTCCTGCTGCCAGCTGTTCCAATGTGTCCAGCCGTGGTGATTTTCCATTCATAATATCATTTATGGTGGATTTTGGGACTTTGGTCATCTGTTCTACTTGACGTACCGTTAGATTTCTTTTGTGCATAATTTTAGATAATAAAATTTCCATAGGATTATTATCTAACTATAATTAAAATCTATGCATGTAAATGTATGGGGGGTTTTACCAATGAGGAACAAAGAGCGAATGTTTTTTGCTATGAAATGCTTTTCGCCGTTCTTGCGCTGGTTGCTGCATTTTTTCAGCGCTCCTCCGACAAACAAAGCTGTAATACAAAAGATTCTCTGATCAGTTCTATTCAATCGCAACTTGATAATTTCGATGAACTGACGGATGATGATATTCATACGATTTGCTGTACCTTGCAATGTTTACATGATAGTAACAGAAAGGATGCCAAAAATGAAAGTAGGAATGAGAAAACCCAGTGTTAAGAAAAGCATTAAGGCGCGAACAACCGGAAAAGCTAAAAGAGCCGTTAAAAAAGCTGTTATTCCCGGATATGGGAAGAAAGGATCCGGATGGATTAAAAATCCGAAAAAGGCTGCGTATAATAAAGTCTACAATAAAACAACTTTTGGTGTGAATGACATCTATAAAGGGTTATCATCTTCTGATTCGCATAATGTTTCACACACTCATGCCCACGTCAATGAGCAGATTGGATCAGTAGTTTCTATGGATCCTGAATTAGAAAAAATATTGACACCACAAGAAAAGAAGAAATACTCTTCTCTTATCCAGATTGGTTTTGTCCTTGATCAAGATCGAGAAGCAATTATAAAACCGAATGGTAAACCTGAGAAAATTAAGCTTTATAGCGTATGCAGTATTCTTTCTCTTGTTTTTGCCATTCCTTTACTTCTTTTTGGGCTAATTGGTTTTTCCTATTCTTTAGCCTTCGGAATGATTTTTATTATATTTAGTCTTCCGTTTTTTCTTATGGCTAGAAGTTATAAAACGACAGTTTCTTTACACAAAAAGATTTTCGAATTAAAAGATAAAGGTTATTTATCTGATCATTAAATAAAAACCGCTCCTGCGCCAACAGGAACGGTCGAGCGATGAAACATACGCCAATATGTTTCTCATTAAGTTCTCCGAAGAGATACCCAAATGCAAATAATATTGTATCATCTCCGGAGCAGCCACGCAAGAGAACAAAAGTTCTCAGGCTGTTATTTTTGTACCCTTTTTTTCATAAAATACAAAGGAGCTGATACATTATGTATGTAATTTATTTAAGAAAATCCAGAAAAGATTCCGACCTCGAAGCACTCGGAATTGATGTTTTGAAACGTCATGAGGAAACTCTTCTTGAACTTGCACGTGCCAGAAGCCTTCCGATCGGAGCTATTTACAGAGAAGTCGTATCCGGAGATAGCATCGATGCTAGACCGGAAATGGTCTGCCTTTTATCCGAAGTTGAATCCGGTATCTGGGAAGGTGTCCTTGTTATGGAAGTGGAACGTCTCGCCAGAGGTGACACTATTGATCAAGGACGTGTTCAGAGAGCTTTCTTCTACTCCAACACTCTGATCGTTACTCCAGGAAAGACTTATAATCCAGCGATTGAGAACGACAATGAATACTTCGAGTTCTCTCTTTTTATGTCTCGGCGTGAATATGCCACTATTAAACGTAGGATGCAGGCTGGGCGTATTCGATCTGTAAAAGACGGTTATTATGTCGGCAACATCGCTCCATACGGTTGGAGGCGTGTAAAAGCGGATGATTGCAAGCATTTTACGCTCGTACCAGACGAAAAAGAAAATCCGGTTTTGAAACTTATGTATGATTTTATGGGGAATAAAAAATACGGATTCCAGAAGACCTGTTCTGCATTAACCGGCATGGGAATCGTTTCTCGTAGTGGAAAGCCTTTTAATCCGGCTACTGTAAAAACAATCATTTCAAACCCTGTAAATATAGGAATGTTACGTTGGAATTATCGAAAATCACAAAAAGCAATTGTAAATGGAAAAATCGCAACCAGCCGTCCGAAGGCAGATGATTATATTTTAGTAAAAGGAAAACATCCTGGATGTATCTCGGAAGATCTCTATTATCGGGCGAACTCTGTAAGTTCTTCCATGACCGCTCCGGTAAAACGTAGCTGTAGAATTCAGAATCCGTTCGCCGGAATTGTCCGGTGTTCTTGTTGCGGGCGTGTCATGGTTAGAAAAAAAAATGTCCGCCAAACAGCCTCGTGATTATCTTATTTGCCAATATGCCGGATGCACCACTGTAGCTATTGAACTTGAAGAACTCGAAAACGCTGTCCTGGAATGGATCCGCAACTACATAGCTGACTACAAGGTAAATAATTTTGAAAGTGCAGATGATTCCGAGCAAGAATCTCTCCGGTCCATTCTTGCGAATTTGGAAAAAGAAAAGGAGACAACTCTGAAGCAACGGGGATCCTTATTCGATTTATTAGAGCAGGGGATTTATACAAAAGAGATTTTCTTTGAGCGTTCTACTGCTCTGGAAGATAAAATAAAAGATTTTGATAAGAAAATTGAATCTGTGAATGCTGATATCGTGCGCCTCGATTTGTCAAAAAAGAACCGCTCCACATTTGTCCCTAAATGTCAGGAGCTTCTAAATGCATGGGATACTTTTGATGCTGCAGATAAAAATACAGCTTTGAAGAATGTGATTGAAAGAATAGATTTTACAAAAACAGAGAAAAACGCCCGTGGCCAACGGCATTCTTCTTTTTCCATAGACGTTTTTCCGCGTATTTCTCGCTGATCTTTTTTACTTCCATCTTGTATGTGCTGATTCCTCTGTGCCAATATCGGTTAAAATTCCTGTCACTTCTTTGTACGGCATGGTGTACCTCTGTGATAAATAACGCATGGACGCAGCTAATTCTCCATCCGGTCCACCGAACTGACTGATGATTACCTGGGCCATCTTCGGATTGGTCTGGGTAATTTTTACGGGATATTGTAAACGTTTTTCATAATTCCACATAAACTAACACCCTCCTTCCTGCCACGGCCATGGCTCATTGATCCAGTTCCATCTGTCTGAGCAGGAAGGAACAGCGGTATCTACTGTGAGTGGTCCATAATATTTTGCATATTCTTTCAACAACTGGTTCCTTTTTTTATTATATTCATAAAAAAAGTCCAGTGCTTCCTGATCACGAGGATGAGTGTCCAGATAAAGCTTTACATCATCTACCGCAAAGCTCGCATGACCAATCTGCATCAGTAGATCTTTTCTACAAGGTTTGGAATTTGGCATTTCATTCATGCGTTACATCCTCCTTTCCCTTTAAACGGAAGATCAAGCTCTTCGAATATGGTTCCTCTGTGGAATCCTTTTCCGGCTTCGTAAATGTGTCTCCAACTCTGCCATGGCACATAAGCCATTGCGATCGACATTCCATCCAACGCATCGTCCCGGTCGCTACATCCAGATCGTTCTCGGTAAACAGGTGCTGACATCGATGGATTTCTTCCATCATTGTTCGCCATACATGAATTACTATTACAGCTATTGTTATTATTGCCACATCCACAATTTGCACGTCTCATATATGGATTATTATTTCTGCAATTTTGCATTGTTTTGGCTCCCCTTTCTTATATCTGCAATATTATTGTATGGTAATTTTTTAAAAAGGGTTCTGACTTTTGCATCCGGTATAATCTGATGCCCGTTTCCGTTTCAAACAGGTCGTAACATCAATAATGCCGCCAGACCATTTCTGATCTGACGGCATCTTTCTTTAGTATTTTATGATGTAACCGGATTGCTCCATTGCTATGCAATTCCCGCAATCCTCGAACACCTCATACTCCCATAAAACGGCGTGTTCACATCATTTTATGAATTTTTACCAAGTGTAACCTTGATATCTTTCTCTGTATATTCACCATTCTTATCCGGGATCTGTACGGTAAGCGTTACCTCTTCTCCGGCTTTATAATACTGAAGCTGTTCCTGAAGAGAGCTCATACCACTGATGGAACTTCCCTCAAAACCAGTAATGATCGATCCTTTTGTAAGACCGGCTTTCTCAGCTCCGCCACCACTCATAACTTCTTTGACATAAACACCGGTCGGCATATTGTACATCTGTGCACCTTCTTCAGATACATCGTATCCCTTGATTCCAAGATATCCTCTTTCTTCATCTGAAACCTTGCTTCTTGTCTCTTTATTCATCAGATTCTGGATAACATCACTTGCATCAGAAATCGGAATCGCAAATCCCATACCCTCTACTGCCGAGCTGTTGATCTTTGCAGAGTTGATACCGATTACCTCACCATTTGCATTCAGAAGAGCTCCACCACTGTTACCAGGGTTGATTGCTGCATCTGTCTGGATGTATTCTCCGTCAAATCCATCAATTGTTCGTCCGGTTGCACTGACGATACCAGTTGTAACAGACTGTCCATAGCCAAGTGCATTACCGATTGCAATAGCAGGTTCTCCAACCTTCAGAGAATCTGAATCTCCAAGTGTTGCAACCTTGATCGCATTCATTGTATCATCTGAAATCTTATCAAGCGGAACAGCTACGACTGCAAGATCCCTTGCGGAGTCTGTTCCTTTAATCTGCGCTTCCACGCTGTTACCATCATTAAATGTAACAGTAAGTGTATCGCTTCCTTCTACAACATGGTTATTGGTAACAACCAGGAGTTCCGAATCATTCTGGCTGATGATAATACCGGATCCGGCGCTTTCACTCTCCTGCTGGCTGATTCCTCCGAAGAAATTCTGTACTTCCTGTACGCTCATATTGGTAATAGAAACGATTGACGGAAGTGTATTCTCAACAATATCTGATACATCAGAAGTTACTGTACTGGTAGATGTCGTAAGCTTTGCGTTCGATACAGTCTTTGTTGTGCCTACGGTACTCTTTGTATTCTTTCCAAGCAGCTTACCAGTCAGATAACTGGTTCCCTGCATCGTCACACCGCCAACTGCCCCGAATAATACTGCAGCACCTACAACAAGTGCGACTTTCTTTGCGTAACCTTTTTTCGGTTTTGGAGCTTTCGGATTCTGCTGCGGTCCTGCTCCGAATCCCTGCTGATTGTCTGCTCCTCTATTTTCATCTGAATCTGGTCTGTAATAATTGTACTGATTGTCCATCATTCAAGACTCCTTTCTTTTCCTTTTCTATAGTTAAGAGTTTAGCCTATAATTGTGATGAAAGTGTGATAAAATATGAAAAAAAAGATGAACGGCACATTTTTATGTCGTTCATCTCGTTTATTCAACAGGAAATTCCGCTGGAACTTCCTGCATCACTTTATTCAACAGTTACAGATTTCGCCAGATTTCGCGGCTTATCTACATCCAGTCCCTTTGCAACGGATACATAATATCCCATCAGCTGCAGCGGAATCACTGCAAGCGATGCCTCAAAATGCTCATCTGTCTTCGGAATGTAAACCACAAAATCAGCAGTATCCTCAATGCTGTAATTGCCATAAGTTGTAAGTCCCATCAGATATGCACCACGACTCTTACACTCTACCATGTTGCTGATCGTCTTTTCATACAATTCCGGCTGTGTCAGCACACCGATCACAAGCGTTCCATCCTCTATCAGAGAAATGGTTCCGTGCTTGAGTTCTCCCGCTGCATATGCCTCTGAATGAACGTAACTGATCTCTTTCATCTTCAGGCTGCCTTCCATACAGATTGCATAATCAATTCCACGTCCGACAAAAAATGCGTCCTTTGCGTTTGCCTGCTTTGCTGCAAACCACTGGATTCTTTCTTTATCTTCAATAATCTTTTCAATCTTCTCCGGGATTGCCTGTAATTCGGCAATATAATTTTCATACTGCTCTTCAGTGATTGTATTTTTTACTTTGGCAAACTGAATTGCAAGGATGTAAGAAGCCATCAGCTGTGTACTGTACGCTTTCGTTGTTGCCACAGAGATCTCCGGTCCTGCAAGAGTATAGAATACCTTATCCGCTTCTCTTGCAATAGAAGATCCGACTACATTGACAATTCCAAGTGTACGGATTCCCTGCGCTTTTGTCTCACGGAGCGCTGCAAGACTGTCTGCGGTCTCTCCTGACTGGCTGATAATGATCACCAGACCATTTGGATCCAGAATTGGCTTACGGTAACGGAATTCAGAAGCCAACTCCACACGAACAGGAATCTTCACCAAATCCTCGATCACATACTGTGCCACCATACCTACATGGTAAGCAGAACCACATGCTACAATGTAAATCTGGCTTGTTCTCCGGATATCCTCTTCCGCTAATCCGATATCTGTCAGATTAAACTTTCCGTCTTTTAATACAGAATTCAGAGTATCCTTAACCGCTCTTGGCTGCTCATGGATCTCTTTCATCATAAAATGCTCAAAACCAGCTTTTTCAGCTGCTTCCGCATCCCAGTCAACAGTTTTCATTTTTTTCTGGATCTCTTCTCCGTCCAGATTGTAGAAGGTAATTTCCTCTTTGCTGACCTTTGCCATCTCCAGGTTGCCAATATAGTATACATTTCTTGTATATTTCAAAATAGCCGGCACATCTGATGCAATAAAACTCTCTCTATCTCCTGCGCCAAGAATCATCGGACTGTCTTTTCTTGCCACATAAATTTCTTCCGGATAATCCTTGAACATCACAGCAAGCGCATAAGATCCACGAATACGTACCAGAGAATGGTTGATCGCATCTACCGGTGTTCCTTCATACTTTTTATAATAATAATCAATCAGCTTAACAGCAACCTCTGTATCCGTCTCAGAGTAGAATGTATATCCTTTACGGAGCAGCTTGTTCTTTAACTCCTGATAGTTTTCAATAATACCGTTGTGTACAGCAACTACATTGCCATCGTCACTCATATGCGGATGCGCATTGTTCTCTGACGGTTCCCCGTGTGTTGCCCATCTGGTGTGACCGATTCCACAGGTTCCCGGAACGGCTGCACCACCATTGGTCTTCTCAAACAGTACTTTCAAACGGCCTTTCGCCTTGATAACTTCTGTCTCTTCTGTTCCATTACGAACAGCAAGTCCTGCTGAATCATATCCACGATACTCCAGCTTTGACAGTCCATCCAGTAAGATCGGAGCCGCCTGCTGCGATCCAACATATCCTACGATTCCACACATTTATCTATATCCTCCAGTCTTTTTTGCGAAAATAAATTTTACTCTTTTCGTTACATTGTAGCAAACATGGGACTTTTTGTAAAGAATAAGCGGGAATAACAATCGTCATCCCCGCCTTTCTCTTTAATCCAGATCAATAAAATCCATTTCGAAAGTATCACCTTTTTTACGCTTTTCTTTCTTGATATTATAATCATCGAACGAATCAAAGTCGTCATCATCAAAATAGTCATCAAACTCATCAACGTTGCGAGTATCATCACTTATTCCTTCGTCATCATAATCATCGTCGAAGTCATCATCATAATAATCATCATCGTCGAAATCATCATCAAAGTCGTCATAATCATCTTCGAAATCATCATCCTGTCTCTTTTTGAACTGTGATTTCTTTTCTGCCTTAACAGGCTGGATCGGTTTTACCGGATTACGTTGCGGCTCATCGTCCAGTTCATATTCATCATACAGATCATCCAACTCTCTGTTGCGGTTATGTAACTTCACAACGGAAACAAGAAGGAAGATTACCAGAAGAATAACGATAACTGCTGCCGCTGCTACAAACCAGATCAGATGATCGGAAATCTTTTCTAAAATTGCGTCAAACTTGCTTGCACTCTTCTTATCCGGTGTAATCGCAGACTTCGGAGTCTCCATTCTCTGATAAGTATGCTCTACAGAGTCATATAAATAGAGGGATTCTTCACCGTCATTATTTACTGCATATAATACATAGAAACCATCGCGGTCCGGTTCATCCCAGATTTCAAAAGTCTTGCCGTTGATCTCCAGATTTCCTTTTGAATACTTTGATGGCATAGACACTTTACTGCCTGCATCAAAAATTACGATAGAATAAGTATCTGAAATCACAACCTGTTCTGCCGGTGAGAAGCTGCTGTCAGATGAATCATACATCCAGAAATCGCCTTTTCCATCACCGTCTACCAGGTAAGCCATCTGAAGTCCTGTCTTTTCCTGCACAGCACCTTTATACGTCGAATCATTATAAGTAATCTCTCCTGCTGTAAATCCAGCTGGAATCATGCTGTCTGAGAAATCACCGGATAAGGTATACTCCTGACCATCAATCGTGACACTTGTTCCACTCGCAACATCCTTGATCTTGCTCGGATCTCCTGCTCCGATCGTAACATCCGCATATCCTTCTTCACATGCCACACTTGATCCAGCGCTGTCTGTAACCGTCGCATCTCCCTGTTCAAGTCTTGTACTTCCTTCCTGGAGAGCCTGGAATTTCATTGTAAACTCAATCCGGTCACTACTTCCGTCACCTGAACCTTTAAATGTCAGATTACCATCCGTGTCTGCATTCACTCCGTCTCCCTCTTCAAATCGCATATAAGAAGGATCGTAAGTCATATGAATCGTCGCGTCTCCGATTACATCTCCACTGACAACTGCTGTACCTGTGATCGTAAATTCATCCCCGACACTTGTCTCAAGATCAGAAAAGAATATCACACCATTTGCAGCTAGCGCCATCACAGAAAAACATGGTACGATCAGACATACAGACAAAAGAATTGTCGCTATTTTTTTCGTAAACTTCATCTTCATGTACTTTCCTCTTTCTAACCATATTAATTGTAAGTATAAATACTCTTAGACTCTATCTTACACTTTTTATGGGGAAATGTCTACTTGTTTGTAGAAATTCTCATTGTATCAATTTACTGACAACTCCGTTCTGCTTTATTTATCCGAAGAAAAACCCCGGCATAAACCGGAGTTCTTCTCTAATTTACATTTTCTGTTGTTCCGCCTGCATTGCTTTCTGCGCCTCCACCGGGATCCGGAGTTGGTGTTGAATCCGGTGCCGAATCTGGTGTTGGTGTCGGCTCTGGCGCTGGATCCGGTGCCGGCGTTGGAGCTGGAGTCGGTTCCGGCGTTGGAGTTGGAGTCGGTTCCGGCGTTGGAGCTGGAGTCGGTTCCGGCGTTGGAGTTGGTTCTACATAAGTATTATCATCGTACCCTCCATTCCATGAATTGTCCCAGGAATTTCCTCCGTCATACCAGTAATCATTCGATCCGTCATTATAATTATACTGATAATTATCCTGCGTATACCCCTGCCATGCATCCGGTGTTTCAATACCACTTGTATCTACACCTGCATCTGGCTGATTCGTCTGCTGCTCTTGATTGTCTGTATTTTCCTGATTATCTGCATTTTCCTCCTGCTGTTTTTCGGCCTCTTCCTTTCGCTTTTTCTGTAATTCATTAATATCCGTAATATCATTAATCAGCATATCATAAAATGTTGACTTTTCAGACAATCCTTTATTAAATTCATCTCTTCCATATTGTTCACTTAATGTCTTACAATCAGAGAAAAGATTTACTCCTAAAGCCAATCTATCTCCTTTAATTTCAGCACCTAAAGCCGCTAACGTTGTCGGAAACATATCTATTGTAGCAAATTTACGATTATGAGTTTTTTCAAATGAAGTGTCTAAATCTTCTGGCAGATTAATAAATGCATTATATATTCCTCTCTCATAATCTGCACTTACATCATTACAAAAATCAGAATCCATTGTCCAATGATCTCCACTTAATACAATAGTGGTATTTTCATAAAATGGCTGTTCTTGAATCCATTTAATAAAATCATTCACTTGCCGACTAGAACACGCCATTACATTTGCATATTGATTATCTCCAAATTCATTTTGACATAGGTCACAAACATATCCATCTTCAAAATGAGTATCAACAGTTAATAATGTCAAATTAAATGGTTGCTCACCTGAACTTAATTCTTGTAATTTTTCTTTAGCACATGCAAATAATTTTTGATCTTCCATCCCCCAAAACACATGATAATCTTCTGGAATTTTTCCAGTTTCTATTGCAGTATTATAATCCCATATTTCACAATCTCCATGACTTTCAAAATATGCTCTTCTCCCACCAAAAGTAGCATCTGATCCTAACATAAAACATTGTTTATATCCAGCATCTGATAAAATGTCTTCTAAATTGACAGCTTGTGACGAAAAACTCGTTTGTTCTCCCAATGTCTCATTACTATCCACATTTTTTATAGGCAATCCTGATGTCTGTGCAAAAATTCCTCCCATAGTCCAGGTTGTTCCTGTTGATGAATATCCACCACCTAATTTATCTGTATTAGAAAAATTGGTATTTTCTTTTGCCAATTGTGTCAACTCTGGAATACAATTAAACTCAAATTCTCCCCCTTCATCCTTTGATGCATAAGTTGATTCCATTGACTCCAAAAAAATATATATCAGATTGCGTTTCTTCTCTGGAAATGTAATTTCAGTTGTACGAGGATCCACATAATTTTTTTCAATAAAATGTGATTCCTTTTTCTGATTTACAAGATATTCTTTTACATCAAGTTCATCATATACTTTATAGGCTGCTCGAGCCGCACTTCCAAAGCCAATCACTGCTATGAGAAATAAGGAAATCACGCATTTCCCATGTTTGTTCTTCAATCCTATGATAAGGATAATACATGTAATCAATACTAATATTGCCATCGGTACACATGCATTTATTCCATCTATCACCATATCCGAATTTGTTCCCTCAAGCGGTACTTTCAAATGAAAAATAATTTCATCGATAGACAACAACCCCCACGTGTCTAATACCCAGTTTCCCAAATTGTAAAGAATAAATCCAAGAACAGCTATTACAATCATTAAAATACAATAAAATCCATATCCAATCTTTCTAACTATCTTTGGTCTTTTCATTTTCCTTTCATTTCCTTTACTTATTATTTGCAAATATACATATTATAGTAAAACACAAATATCGAAAAAATGCAATATTGACAACAATTACAAACTTATCAAAATGTAAAAAATCAGGATATGTTTTTTCATATCCCGATTCATTCTAACACATTGTTATTTTTGTTTTTTTATAATCATTTTTCTATCATCTTGTATATTAAAATTTGCAAATGCTAACATAAAAAATATATTATAATGTAATTCAAATAAATGCTGTTCTATCATAGAATGTATACATATAATAACTATCATTGCTAGCAAAAATGGTTTTTTATAACTTTTGACAATTGTAATACTTAACAATAACATCGTCAATACAAATACTACAAATCCAAATCTCATCAATATATTCAGATATGAACAATCAATAAAAAAATAATCTGGTTTAGGTGCTGTTGTTCCACCACCACCATGCATCTCAATATATTGTCCCCAAAGTTTTACATCGTACAAATCAAAAGTCTTCTTTCCCAAAGCAAGTCTTGTCGACATTATACTATCTAATTTTTCCATCCACCCCTTACTCGGATCATAAAATCTAGATAATAAAATCATAGTTCCTGCTCCCCCAAACGGCACACACAAACATAGAAAATTCAAAAATTTAGATGTTTTGTATTTTTTTCCATTTTTCTCAGCAAAATACATTCTACATTTTAAATATATCGTACTTAGTACTAGAAGAATGATACATATTTCTCCACATCTCGCGTCATAATACTTATCTAAGAAATATACAAGTATTGTAATCATACCTAATTCTAAAAACGTGCATTTTATCTCTCTTATTGCTATCCATGCAGCAATCATAAACATAAGGTGTGATGCGAAATTTGTTGGGTATACAAATCCAAATGCCATTCTTACCTGTTCTCCGCGGTAATATGTCAAATTTTCTATAATGCCTAACTGTCCTGCTATTAATGTAATAATTGTAAGTGGTATCTGAACCCCTAAATATACCTTTAATATTTTCTTATAATCAATCTCCTTTGCTCCAATAATCAATAATCCCGTTTCAAGAACAGATCCTATTGCTGATCTGTCTCTTGAAATTAAAAATGCTGCTAAAATAATCAATATCAAAATTATACTATCTATATTTTTAGGTTTTAATATCATATATCTAAATATAACTGCTATTCCAATAATAACTTGTATATAAGAATATAAATATTCCGGCCATTGTATTTGAAACATTGTTATCCAATTAAATGCAAAAACTAGCCAAATTCCTAAAACTAATAAAAAAATTTGTTCCGACAAATCACATTTTTTTTTAATTTGACCGCCGATAAAAAATCAAAAAATTTACACACTTTACTTAACAAACTCTTTTTTTTCATATGAAACAACTTCCCATTTCATTTCAATCTTATTTCTTATTTCAACTATTTTCTCCACCTTCAACTTCTTCCCATACATATTACATAAAAAACAGGATATCCACACTCATACCCTGTTTTTTACCCTATATTTTTCTATAATTCCTCAGCCACCATCTCCAGTGCCGCTTCAATTACCTTATCCATATCAT
>OLRJ01000173.1_pt1 | contig 65608 bp, 55 predicted proteins | sample 1672741 | NCBI WGS metagenome assembly OLRJ01 (sample SAMEA3136719, study PRJEB25190) | human gut metagenome | biome: human gut; feature: human-associated habitat; material: faeces | place: Austria | collected 2013 | reverse complement strand
GATCTCTTTTTATAATATTCCACCAATAATTTCCGTCTTCAAACTACAAATCACAATTTCTGAAACGACTTCAATTCCTTTACCGCAAATGTTATCGCACATACCGCAGCAAATCCATCTGCGATCGGTGCTGAGAACATAACTCCCTCAATTCCAAAGAAGATCGGCAAAATGATCATCAAAGGCAGCAAGAAAATAACTTGTCTGGTCAATGAAAGGAAAATACCACGATTTGCCTTTCCAATTGCTGTAAAGAAGTTTGCAGTAATTGGCTGTAATCCATTAATAAAGGTACAAAACAAGAAGATTCTGAAAAACTTCTCTGCAAAACGGAAATAAGCTTCACTTTCAGACCCAAAGATTCCAATGATCTGTCGTGGGAACAGCTGGAAGCAGATGAAAGAAACTGTGCTGATGATCGTTGCAGAAATCGCAGCTTTCAAATAAGCCTCACGGACACGATCTAGCTTTCTTGCACCATAGTTATAACTGATAATTGGCTGTAATCCTTGAGAAATACCAATATTAATCGCAAAAAAGATCATATTGATCTTCGTAATGATTCCGGCACATGCCAATGGAATATCGCTTCCGTAAGAAGATTTTGCGCCATAACGGATCAAAACATTGTTCATAACGATCTGTACGACCATCATGGAAACCTGATTAAAGAATGGCGCCATACCAAGAGAAACGATTCTTCCTATATAATGAGGATGTGGTCTTAACTTTTCTTTTGTAAGTTTTACTGTTTTAAATTTTCTTAAATATAAAATAACCATGATTCCAGATACGACCTGTCCGATCACGGTTGCCCAAGCAGCACCAGCAATTCCCATGTGGAAACCAAAGATCAAGGTTGGATCAAGAATCGTATTGATGATCGCACCAGTTAAAGTGCAGGTCATGGAAAACTTTGGACTTCCGTCAGCACGGACAAGGTTCGTACCACCTGTTGTTAAGATCAAAAATGGAAATCCAAGAGATGTAATACCTGTATAGATTAAAGAATAATATAAAACACTAGATGTTGCGCCAAATAAGATCATTATTGGTTTTAAAAATAATCTTGTTATGATACAAAGGATCACACCAAGTGAAAAAAGCATTGTGATCGCATTTCCAGCGAAGGAAGCAGCCTCCTCTTTTTCTTGTTGGCCCATGCAAAGATTAAAGTTTGCAGCCCCGCCGATTCCACACATCAAGGCGATGGCAGTACAGGTGATAACTAAAGGAAAGGCAACATTTGTTGCTGCATTCCCAAGCATCCCAACACTTCGTCCAATGAAAAACTGGTCTACCATATTATATAAGGCACTTACGACCATAGCGATAATACTAGGAATAGCGAAACGAAGAAGCAAATTTGATATCTTCTCGGTACCGAGCGGATTTGTCTTTTGTTCGTTCATAATAAATAAAACCTCTTCTTTCTATAATATATATAATATAAAAGATTGTCGAAACGATCGAAAATGGTCGAAACGGACGTTATCTAGTATAGTATAAATGACAAAATAGTACAACTTTTTAAAAAACTTTTTGAGAAACATGATTCAGTAAACGAGAAAATAAGAGATAATTCGATATATTATCAGAAAATAAATGTATAAATCGTTAAGAAATCTAATTATCAGACAACTTAAGAAAATTCATACTTTACAACTAGGGAAAATTTCGGTATGATAAGAAAAAACACGAGACAGTACATCGAGAAAGGATGAATAGATATGAAACAGACAAATCAAATTCCTGGATTATATGATCCAAGTTTTGAGCACGATAACTGCGGTATCGGTGCCTGTGTAAATATTAAGGGAGTCAAGAATCATCAGACAGTAGATAATGCACTGAAGATTGTTGAGACATTAGAGCATCGTGCAGGTAAAGATGCAGCAGGAGAGACAGGAGATGGTGTAGGAATCATGCTTCAGATTTCTCATAAGTTCTTTAGCAAAGCCTGTAAGGCAGCCAATATCAATATTGGAAAAGAAAGAGAATATGGAATCGGAATGTTCTTCTTCCCAAATGATGAATTGAGACTTCGTCAGGCGAAGAAGATGTTTGAGATCATCGTTGAGAAGGAAGGAATGACATTCCTTGGATGGAGAGAAGTTCCTACAACACCAACAGTTCTTGGTAAGAAAGCATTAGAATGCATGCCAAAGATCTTACAGGGATTTGTAGCAAAACCTGCGGATGTTGAAAAAGGACTTGATTTTGATCGTAAATTATATATCGCAAGAAAAGTATTTGAACAGAGTAATGAAGAATCATACGTTGTTTCATTATCCAGCAGAACGATCGTATATAAAGGTATGTTCTTAGTTGGACAGCTTCGTACATTCTTTAACGATCTTCAGGATTCAGATTATGAATCAGCGATCGCACTTGTGCATTCACGATTCAGTACTAATACGACACCAAGCTGGGAGAAAGCTCATCCATATCGTTTTATCGTACATAATGGAGAAATCAATACCATCCGTGGTAACGCCGATAAGATGCTTGCCAGAGAAGAAAATATGGAATCAGAATATCTTAAAAATGAGATGCACAAACTGATCCCAGTCGTAAATCCAAATGGATCTGACTCTGCGAGACTTGATAATACATTAGAGTTCTTAGTTATGAGCGGTATGGATCTTCCGCATGCGATCATGATCACAATCCCAGAACCATGGGAAAATAATAAAGTTATTTCTCAGGAAAAACGTGATTTCTATCAATATTATGCAACGATGATGGAACCATGGGATGGACCAGCATCTATCATTTTCACAGATGGTGATCAGGTAGGAGCAGTACTTGACCGTAATGGACTTCGTCCATCAAGATATTACATCACAGATGATGATCAGCTGATTCTGTCTTCTGAGATTGGAGTTCTTGACATCGACCCAACAAAGATCGTAGTGAAAGAAAGACTTCATCCAGGAAAGATGTTGTTAGTTGATACGATCAAAGGAAAAGTGATCGCAGATGATGTAGTGAAAGAAAAATACGCAGAGAAAGAGCCATATGGTGAATGGCTAGACAGTAATCTGTTAGAATTAAAAGATTTAAAGATTCCAAATGAACCAGTTCCAACATATGGAGCAGAAGAACGCGAAAAATTGATGAAAGCATTCGGATATACTTATGAAGATATCCGTACAGCAATCCTTCCAATGGCGTTAAATGGATCTGAAGCAATCGCAGCCATGGGAAATGATACACCACTTGCAGTATTATCCAATCGTCATCAGCCATTATTTAATTATTTCAAACAGTTATTTGCACAGGTAACAAACCCTCCAATTGATGCGATCCGTGAGGAACTTGTAACATCAACAACAGTTTATGTTGGAAAAGAAGGTAATATTTTAGACGAGAAACCAGAGAACTGCCGCGTATTAAAAGTACACAATCCAATTCTTACAGATACAGATCTGTTAAAGATCAAATCTATGAATAAAAAAGGATTTGAGGTTGTAGAACTTCCTATTACATACTACAAGAATACATCTCTTGAGAAAGCCTTAGATCGCTTGTTTGTAGAGACAGACAGAGCATACAGGGATGGAGCGAATATCATTATCCTATCTGATAGAGGAGTCGATGAAAACCATGTGGCAATCCCTTCTTTATTAGCAGTATCAGCAATGCATCAGTATCTGATCAAGACGAAGAGACGTACATCTGTTGCACTGATCTTAGAGAGCGGGGAACCAAGAGAAGTTCATCATTTTGCAACACTGTTAGGATATGGTGCATGTGCAGTGAACCCATATCTTGCATTACAGGGAATTAAGAAACTGATCGATGAAAATATGCTTCAGAAAGATTATTACGCAGCTGTTGAAGATTATACAAATGCAATCCTTCATGGAATCGTTAAGATCGCATCTAAGATGGGTATTTCAACATTACAGTCTTATCAGGGATCACAGATCTTTGAAGCAATTGGTATCAATTCTGATGTGATCGAAAAATATTTTACAAATACAGTCAGCAGAGTTGAAGGTATTTCCTTAAAAGACTTAGAAGCAGATGTAGATGCAAGACATGGAGCAGCGTTCGATCCATTGGGATTAGAAAATGATCTGACACTGGAAAGTGCAGGAAGTCACAAATATAGAAGTGGAAAAGAACAGCATCTATACAATCCACAGACGATTCATACACTTCAGGTTGCAACAAGAACAGGAAGTTATGATCTGTTTAAACAATATACCGATATGATTGATAAGGAATTAGAACCAGGAAACTTAAGAGGTTTAATGGAATTTGATTATCCAGAAAAGGGTATTCCAATTGAGGAAGTAGAAAGCGTTGACTCTATCGTTAAACGTTTCAAGACAGGAGCAATGTCTTACGGATCTATTTCTGGAGAAGCACATGAGACACTGGCAATTGCCATGAATAAATTAGGTGGTAAATCAAACAGTGGTGAAGGTGGAGAAAGACCTGAGAGATTAAAAGTCGGAAGAGATGGATTAAACCGTTGTTCAGCGATCAAACAGGTTGCATCTGGACGATTCGGAGTAACAAGTGAATATTTAGTAAGTGCAAAAGAGATTCAGATCAAGATGGCACAGGGAGCAAAACCAGGAGAAGGTGGACATCTTCCAGGTAAGAAAGTTTATTCATGGATTGCGAAAACTCGTCATTCAACAGCCGGTGTAAGCTTAATTTCCCCACCACCTCATCATGATATTTACTCTATCGAGGACTTGGCACAGTTAATTTATGATTGTAAGAATGCAAACAGAGATGCAAGAATTTCTGTAAAACTTGTATCTGAAGCAGGAGTCGGAACAGTTGCATCTGGTGTAGCGAAAGCCGGAGCACAGGTTATTTTGATTTCTGGTTATGATGGTGGTACAGGAGCTGCTCCTAAAAACTCTATCTACAATGCAGGACTTCCTTGGGAGCTTGGACTTGCAGAAGCACATCAGAATCTGATCATGAATGATCTTCGTAATAAAGTTATCGTTGAGACAGATGGTAAGTTGATGAGTGGACGTGATGTGGCGATTGCAGCAATGCTTGGAGCGGAAGAATTTGGCTTTGCAACAGCACCACTTGTAACACTTGGATGTGTTATGATGAGAGTATGTAACTTAGATACATGCCCAGTCGGAGTTGCAACACAGAATCCAGAACTTCGTAAAAAATTCGCAGGAAAACCTGAATATGTTATAAACTTCATGAAGTTTATTGCTCAGGAATTAAGAGAATACATGGCGAAATTAGGAGTAGCTACAGTTGATGAATTAGTTGGACGTACAGACTTATTAAAACCAAATGCAAAAGCGGCTGAAAAACATGTAGATCTTTCAAGGATTCTTGGATATAAATATGATCCAGCACAGAAGATGGATTACAACCACAAGAATGTATATGATTTCAAACTGGAGCAGACAGCAGATATGAAAGTGCTGATGAAAGAATTAATGCCAGCACTCGAAAAGAAACAGAAGAAGAGTATTCAGCTTGATGTTACAAATATTGACCGTACTTTCGGAACGATCTTTGGATCAGAGATCACAAAGCACTGGGGTGAACAGGCATTAGAAGATGACACATATGTTGTAAAATGTAACGGAGCTGGTGGACAGAGTTTCGGAGCCTTCATTCCAAAAGGTCTGACATTACAGTTAGTCGGAGACAGCAATGACTACTTCGGAAAAGGACTTTCTGGCGGTAAATTAATCCTTTGCCCTCCAACAGGAATCAAATTCAAAGCAGAAGATAACATCATCGTAGGTAACGTTGCATTATACGGAGCTACAAGTGGTAAAGCATTTATCAATGGTGTTGCTGGAGAACGTTTCTGTGTCAGAAACTCAGGAGCTACAGCGGTCGTTGAGGGTGTTGGAGATCACGGATGTGAATATATGACAGGTGGTCGTGTTCTTGTTCTTGGACCAACAGGAAAGAACTTTGCAGCTGGTATGAGTGGTGGAGTTGCTTATGTATTAGATGAAGACAGTAAGTTATATAAGAACTTAAATAAAGAAATGGTTTCAGTAGAAACTGTAACATCCAAATATGACGTTATTGAATTAAAAGATATGTTAAAAGAACATGTTGCATATACAAATTCCGAAAAAGGAAAAGAAATTCTAAAAGACTTTGAACAGTATCTGCCTAAATTTAAGAAGATCATGCCAAATGATTACAAAGCAATGTTAAATCTGATCGTTCAGATGGAAGAACGTGGATTAAGCAGTGAACAGGCAAAGATGGAAGCATTTAATATCAAGGCAAATGCAGGAAAATAGGAGGAAATTATGGGAAAACCAACTGGATTTTTAGATTATGAAAGAGAAGACGCCCGTGCAGAATCTCCGAAAGAACGAATCAAACATTTTAACGAATTTCATATTCCTCTTTCAAGAGAAGAACAGCAGAAACAGGGTGCAAGATGTATGGACTGCGGAGTACCATTCTGTCAGTCAGGAAAAGTATTATTGAATGGAATGGCATCTGGTTGCCCACTTAACAACTTGGTGCCAGAGTGGAATGACTTGATCTATACAGGAAACTGGGAACAGGCATACTTAAGACTTAAGAAAACAAATCCATTTCCAGAGTTTACCGGACGTGTATGTCCGGCACTCTGTGAGAATGCCTGTACATGTGGATTAAATGGGAATCCTGTATGTTCCAAACAAAATGAATTAAGTATCATCGAGTATGGATACAAACATGGATTAGCTAAAGCCAGACCACCAAAATTCCGCACAGGAAAGAAAGTTGCAGTGATCGGTTCTGGACCTTCTGGATTATCTGCAGCCAACTCTTTAAACAAACGTGGACATGAAGTTACAGTGTACGAACGTTCTGACCGTCTTGGTGGATTGTTAATGTATGGAATTCCAAATATGAAATTGGAAAAACATATCGTAGAACGTAAGATTGCGATCATGAAAGAAGAAGGAATTCACTTTGTGACTAATGCAAACGTTGGAAAAGATATCAAACCAGAACAGTTAAAGAAAGATTACGATGCAGTAGTTTTAGCTTGTGGATCATCAAATCCAAGAAATATCGAAGTTCCTGGACGTGAAGCAAAAGGAATTTATTTTGCGGTTGATTTCTTAAAATCCACAACAAAGAGTCTGTTAGATTCTGGATTAAAAGATAAGAAATATATCTCTGCTAAAGGAAAGAATGTTATTGTTATCGGTGGTGGAGATACAGGAAATGACTGCGTTGGTACATCCATTCGTCATGGAGCGAAGAGTGTTACTCAGCTAGAGATGATGCCAAAACTTCCAGATGAACGTGCAGAGAACAATCCATGGCCAGAATGGCCAAGAATCTGTAAAACAGATTATGGACAGGAAGAAGCGATCGCGGTTTTTGGACATGATCCACGTATCTACCAGACAACAGTCAAAGAATTCAAAATGAATAAAAAAGGCGAAGTCACAAAAGCTGTTTTAGTAAATCTTGAAAGCAAAAAAGATGAAAAGACAGGAAGAATGATGATGGTTCCAGTGGAAGGATCTGAAAAAGAGATTCCAGCAGATCTTGTACTGATCGCAGCAGGATTCTTAGGAAGTGAAGCTTATGTCACAGAAGCTTTTGGGGTTAAAGTTAACCAGAGAACAAATGTAGAAACAAAACCAGATAGTTTTGCGACAAATGTAGAAAATGTCTTTACTGCAGGAGATATGCATAGAGGACAGTCACTTGTTGTATGGGCGATCCGTGAAGGAAGAGATGCAGCTCGTGAAGTTGACAAACAATTAATGGGATATACAAATCTTTAAGTTATAAAAATTGAAAAATGATGTCAGAAATACAAATATCGTCTGACATCATTTTTCGTTTGCAAAAAACGAAACTATTTTTGATAAGTTTTCGAGAAAGTCTTTTCAAAAGAGATGGTTTTTGCTATGATAATCCGTGAAGAAAAATTCTTAATAAAAGAGAGAAGTATGAGGGAGCAGATTGGATTATGCATTTTATTGGTCACTTTAAAACGATTACAAGACATAAGATCCTGGTGGCAAAAGGCTGTTTTAAACTGGGTCTTTATTATCAGGGAATTATGCACGATATGTCCAAATATTCCCCAACGGAATTTCTGGTAGGAGTGAAATATTATCAGGGAACAGCAAGTCCGAATAATGCAGAACGTATGGAGGAAGGGATTTCAATGTCATGGCTGCATCATAAAGGACGGAACAAACATCATTTTGAATATTGGATTGATTACAGCATTGATAAAGACCATCCAGGATTGGTTGGGATGAAGATTCCAAAGAAATATATGGCAGAGATGTTTGTTGATCGTGTCAGTGCAGGAAAGATCTATAATGGAGATGAATTCGATCAGAAGAGCCCGTTGGAATATTTTGAACACGGAATTGGAGCATCGATCATGTGTGAAGCATCGAGAGATTATCTGTTAAACTTGCTTAGAATGTATGCAGAAAAAGGTGAAAAATATACGTTTGCCTACTTGAAGAAGGACTTGAAGAATGACATGAGTGGATATGATAAGATCTCACCATTTCAACAATGTAAAAAAAATATTAAGATTGGATAGAATTTCATGTATCTGTGACTTGAAATATTACCATACTTACAGTATAATATGTAATGTAAATCAGATAAGAAGCCTGGGGTGTACGATAACTTGCTATTTTGAACCTACATTTATTTATCATGGGACTTCGTATAATCGACCGGATGTCAAGCCCTGATACCGGGGGACGGCAGAACGTTGATCGAGAAAACCCACCTAGCTCTGCTAGGCGTCAAAATCGCGAGACCGGCATTCTGGGTATATGATATGCAAAAGATAACAAGAGGGACTGTTAGTTTTAACAGTCCCTTTTAACATAATAAACCTATAAAGGAGTTAAAGTTTTGAAATTTTTTAAAGAGAATGATAAAACGCCATTTATCTTAGTGGCGTTTGGGATTATCTTATATCTTGTGTTAAGTAATCTTCCAGTTGTATTTTCAGGAATATCTTATGTAAGCTCAGTGGCATTTCCGTTTATTTTAGGAAGTTGTGTTGCCTTTATCATCAATGTTCCAATGAGTTTCTTTGAAAGGAAATTGTTTTATAAGTTAAAAAAAGGAAAGCGTTCATTGAGCCTTATTATGGCAATCGTTAGTATTGTGGGTGTGATCTTGTTAGTATCACGATTGATCATTCCAGAATTGGTAGATACAATATTTAAGTTATCAAACAATATTCCTGAATATGTAAAAGAGATACAAGCCCTATTAGAGAAAACATCAATGAATAAACCAATGGTACATAAATATGTGAATCAGATCACGTTTGACTGGGATAAGATCAGTGGAGAGTTGATCACATTTTTACAAGACGGCGCAACAAGTATGCTAAATTCAACGGTAAGTGCGATTACGGATGTTGTGCAATTTATTGTAAGTTTTGCATTGGGATTTGTATTTGCACTCAATGCATTGCTTCAGAAAGAAAAATTATCAATGCAGGTGAAAAAGGTATTGGTCGCTTTTTTACCGGAACGGGTTGCGAAGTATATTGTACGAGTTGGAAGACTATCAAATAATGCATTTTCAAGCTTTTTATCAGGGCAGTGCTTAGAAGCTGTGATTTTAGGCTGTCTGATTTTTGCATCAATGAAACTATTAGGACTTCCATATGCGGTACTGATCGCAGTTTTTATCGGTGTGATGTCATTAATTCCGATCATTGGCGGCTTTATTGGATGCTGGGTCGGGGTCTTATTGATCTTTATGGTAGATTGGAAACAGGCTATCATTTTTATCATCATGTTCGTTGTTGTACAACAATTTGAAGGAAATGTTATCTACCCACATGTTGTAGGAAACTCTGTAGGACTTCCGGCAATATGGGTGTTAGTAGCTGTAACGATCGGTGGAAATATCGCTGGGATCGTAGGAATGATTTTTAGTATTCCGTTTTGTTCTGTCTTATATCAGCTGTTTTCTGAGATTGTGAACAAACAGATAAAGAAAAAGAATGTGGATATACCTTGATGAAAATACACATAATACTTCTATAAAATAAAAATGGAGGTATTTGTTATGAATCGAGATCAGATCATCTGTCCATGCCTTGATATCACAGCAGGGCAGATTATGGATGCATACAAAGAAGGAGCGAAGAGTGTCGAAGCGATCAAAGAGGTAACGGGAGCAGGAACAGCTTGCGGAGCTTGCTTGGATGAAATTGAAGAATTAATACAGAGTTTGTAATTATAAAGAGATGTTGTTCGATGTTTTTGAGCAGCATCTTATTTATTGCATAGGGGGATTTCGTTGAAATTTCCTATGCAATAAAAAAAGAACCCCTTCTCAGAGATTCTCATCAAATGCCGATGGTGGGACTCGAACCCACACGTCCATAAGAACAACAGATTTTGAGTCTGTCTCGTCTGCCAGTTCCGACACATCGGCTGATTCAATTGTTCGACTTAAAATATACTATCACTTTTGAATCATAATGTCAATAATTTTTATAAAAATTATGAAAATTAAATTTTAATCCAATTTTAAAAAGGCAAAAGGATCGGAGGGATCACTTTGGATAAAATGTAATAAGAGATAATAAGCTTTCACAGAAAGATTTTCTTCTCTTAAAATACGTTTTGCTTCATTTTTATCAACTAACTCTACCGATAAATCTTCATTGGGCTCTAAATGATCAAGATTAGGCATTCCAGTAGAAATTCCATAAACCGTGCAATTGGTCTCATCTGTCATTCCAGCAGAAGAGAAATGAGGACGACTTAAGAAATCATCAAATTCAGCGGGTGTAAACGTAAGACCTGTTTCTTCTTTCATTTCACGGATTGCAGTTTCTTTGATAGATTCTCCGGGATCGATCAATCCGGCAGGTAATTCATATATATAATCATTTAAAGGATAACGAAATTGTCTTACCATGATCAGATGATCAGCTTTTTCTCCAAACAGACTATAAATGACAACGCCATCAGGAATGACTTCTTTCGTGGCAGCCATCATTATATTTTCATTCTTGCGACTGGCAACATAATATGGATGTGTATCTCCAAATTTATTTTCAGCTTCTAATTCATAAAGATTCAGAAATTTTACATTTGTTAGTGGTGTGATTTTATTTATCTTACTCATAGATATTACCTCCCTGTATATTTTTATTGTAAAGCATCACAACAAGATTGACAATAGACATAAAAACAAGTATTATATACTAAAACGATATGAAATAAGGGGATTACAAGAAAGGAGTTATGATGAGAAAGAAAATTATGGCTACAATACTTGGTACAGCGATGCTTTTAACAGCAGTTTCTTTTACAGGTTGTGGAAGATCAGTCAAGGATTCTACAAGTGCGAAGACGGAGAAAACCACAAAAGAAACAAAAAGAGATGAGAAGATCGAAATAAAAATACTTTCAAAATATGATCAGATAAAAAAACTGCTTTCAAAATATCCGAAAGAAATGACGGCAGAAGATACATCATATCAGGGAATTGTGGTAATTGAATATGATTCATTTGGCAAAGGAAGCAAAAAGCTTTGGAATCAGTTTTTAAAGAATGTAAAAGATCATAAAGATTGTGCTATCGTAATTTGTCAGTATACCGTAGAGGGAGATCCGATTCTTCAGTATGTTTCTAATGTAAATGGGAAGTTTTACTATGTAGAGGATTCTACGAGAGATGCTTATGGCAGTGAAAAATACGTACAGTATACTTATGACTACTACAAGATTTATAAACAGGATGGCCATTACACAGCAATTCTGACAATGGATAACAAACTGACATTTGATGAGGCACAAGATGTCAGAAGCTTAAAGACAGCGATACAGTTACTGGATGTTAAACAATAATTAAGAAAATGGAGCAGAGAATATGAAAATTTCAACAAAGGGAAGATATGCAGTCCGTTTAATGTATGATCTTGCAATGCATCATACAGGCGATTGGATCGCATTAAAAGACATATCAAGAAGACAGGAGATATCTGTAAAATATTTGGAACAGATCGTAAGACAGTTAAGTATCAGGGGATATTTAAAGAGTTTGCGAGGACCTAAAGGAGGTTATCAGCTTTCCAGAGACCCAAAAGATTATACGATCTATGAAATCTTAAAGATAACAGAGGGAAGCTTACAGCCAGTAGCGTGTTTGGATGATAAGGTGAATCAGTGTGAACGTTACCATGAATGTCCAACGATAGAGATCTGGGAAGGATTAGGACAGGTAATTGAAGAATATTTAAGTGGAATTACATTAGAAGATGTCGTAAATAAAGCAAGAATCAAAGGTGGAAACGATTATGTGATCTAAGGATCACATGGTCGTTTTTCTTTTATTAAAAATATGATGAGAGTGTCAAAAGGAATGCGAAAGATAAAAGAGTTTGACATTGTTTTAAAATCTGATATACTAATAACATATTAAAAAGATAGGAATTATATGAAAATAAAATCAAAGGAGTAAAAATAATGTCAAATATATATAAAAATGTTATAGAATTAATCGGAAAAACACCGCTTGTAGAAGTTGAAAATGTAGAAAAAAGATTTAAACTACAGGCAAGATTATTAGTAAAACTAGATGGATATAATCCAGCAGGAAGCGCAAAAGACCGTATCGCATATCAGATGATCGTTGATGCAGAAGAAACAGGAAAATTAAAAGAAGGGTCTGTTATTATAGAACCAACATCAGGAAATACAGGGATAGGACTTGCAGCGATCGGTGCATCCAAAGGATACAGGGTAATCCTCACAATGCCAGAGACAATGAGTGTTGAACGAAGAAATCTATTAAAAGCTTATGGAGCGGAAATTGTATTAACAGATGGTTCACAAGGTATGAAAGGAGCAATCACAAAAGCTGAAGAACTTGCTGAAGAAATCGAAGATGCATTTATCGCAGGACAGTTTGTTAATCCATCCAATCCGAAAGTTCACAGACTGACAACAGGGCCAGAGATTTGGAAAGACACGGACGGAGAAGTAGATATTTTTATTGCAGGAGTTGGAACAGGAGGAACTGTTACAGGAGTTGGAGAATATTTAAAATCCAAGAAAGAAGATGTGAAAGTGATCGCTGTTGAACCAGCAACATCTCCAATGCTTTCAAAAGGTCAGGCAGGACCACATAAGATTCAAGGAATCGGAGCCGGATTTGTGCCTGAAGTGTTAAATACAGAAATTTATGATGAGATCATTCGAGTGGAGAATGAGGACGCTTTTGATTATGGAAAAGTGATCGCAATAGAAGAAGGAATCTTAGTTGGAATTTCATCAGGTGCTGCATTATATGCTGCGATTCAGGTGGCAAAACGTAAGGAAAATAAAGGAAAGACAATTGTAGCATTTTTGCCAGATAATGGAGATCGATATTTGTCAACACCATTGTTTTCATAAATGCATGTTAAATGTTATTGGTTTTCAATTTCTGTAGTTTTGTGTTACAATGTCTCAGAACGCATTTATAGAAAAGGAGAACAATCTGGAGTGAAACAGAAATTATTATTGATTGATGGAAACAGCATTTTAAACCGTGCATTTTATGGATTGCCCGACATGACCAATAGTCAAGGACTCCATACGAATGCGATCCTTGGTTTTTTGAATATTATGTTTAAATTTTTAGAGGAAGAGAATCCGACACATCTGGCGGTTGCATTTGACCTAAAAGCGCCAACATTCCGCCATAAAATGTTTGCGGATTATAAAGGAACGAGAAAAGGAATGCCAGATGAATTACGAGAACAGGTTCCAGTGATCCGTGAAGTGTTAAAGGCGATGAACATTCCTTTGATGATGAAAGAAGGTTATGAAGCAGATGACCTTCTTGGGACAATGTCTGTTCTTGGAGAAGAAGCAGGATTTGAAGTGAAGATTGTCTCTGGAGATCGAGATCTTTTACAGCTTGCGACAAAGAAAGTGCAGATTCGTATTCCAAAGACAAACAGGGCTGGAACGGTTGTTGAAGATTATTATGAAGATGATGTATTAGAAAAATATCAGGTAACACCAAAGGAATTTATTGACGTGAAAGCTTTGATGGGTGATGCATCGGATAATATTCCTGGAATTCCTGGAATAGGGGAGAAGACAGCGACAAAACTGATCAAAGAATTTCAATCAATTGAGAATGCATATGCACATATTGATGAAGTAAAACCTAATCGTGCAAAGAACAATCTGCAAGAATACTATGATCAGGGTGTTATGAGTAAAGAACTTGCAACGATCAAGTTAGACAGTCCGATCGATATTTCCTTTGATGATGCGAAGCTTGGTGATCTGTATACGAAAGAAGCGTATCATATGTTGAAAGAATTGGAATTTAAAGCAATTCTCAAACGTTTTGATGGAGAAGAACAAGAGGATCTCGAAGTTAAGATCAAAGAGATCATCGATCTTGCAGAGGCGGAAGATATTTTTGCAAAAGCAGTGAAGAAGAAAGAAGCAGGAATCTCCATTTATAAAGAAAATGATGCAATGTGGGTTGCGTTAAATACAGAAGGAGAAGAAGTATATTTATTTAGTTGTGAAGGTTTTGGATTTATAACGCAAGATTTTTTATATGAGAAAATTGATGATCTATATGACAACATAGGATATGTAGCAATGATGGAAGTGAAAGAACATTTGTCTCATTTAACGATCCATGAGACGACAAAGAGTATTTTTGATGTTTCACTGGCTGCTTATCTTGTGAATCCATTAAAAAGCACTTATGAATATGATGATATTGCAAGAGATTATAAATCTATGATGCTTCCATCCAAAAAAGAATTGATTGATAAGAAACATCCAATGGTTACAGATGGGGTTTTAAGTGATGCAGGAAAGAAGATCATGGGTTATGAAGCTTATATTTCAAGAGAAGCGATCCAACCATTAAGTGATAAATTAACGGAACTTGAGATGATGGATCTTTATCGAGAGATTGAGATTCCAACAATGTTTGCACTTCATGATATGGAAGTACGAGGAATTCACGTAGATTCGAAAGCGTTGAAAGAATATGGAGATCAGCTGGTTGGAAGGATTGAAGAATTACAGGAGTCTATCTACAAAGAAGCAGGGGAAGAGTTCAATATCAATTCTCCAAAACAGTTAGGTGTTGTTTTATTTGAACATATGAAATTAGAAGGTGCAAAAAAGACAAAGACTGGATATTCCACCAGTGTGGAAGTGTTAGAAAAGATTGAACATCTCTATCCGATCATTTCGATGATCTTAGAATACAGACAGTTGACGAAATTAAAATCAACGTATGCAGATGGATTAGCAAATTTTATTCAGGATGATCAGAGAATTCATGGGAAATTCAATCAGACGATCACAGCGACAGGGAGAATCAGCAGTACGGAACCAAATCTTCAGAATATTCCAATCCGTATGGAACTTGGAAGAGCAATCCGTAAAGTATTTCTGCCAGAAGATGGATATGTATTCTTAGATGCGGATTATTCACAGATCGAACTTCGAGTTCTGGCACATTTGTCACAGGATGAGAAACTGATCCATGCATATGAGGAGAATCAGGACATTCATGCAAGAACAGCTTCTGAAGTATTTGGAATTCCGATGGATGAAGTGACGAGTACACAAAGAAGAGATGCAAAAGCGGTTAACTTTGGGATCATTTATGGATTAAGTGCGTTTGGTTTAAGTCAGGATCTTAAGATTTCAAGAAAACAGGCACAGGAATATATTGATCGTTATTTTGCAATGTATCCACGAGTTAAGGAATTCTTAGATGGGGAAGTGGAAAAAGGAAAAACAGACGGATATGTAAAGACAATGTTCAATCGAATCCGTCCGATCCCAGAATTAAAATCCAGCAATTTCATGCAGAGAAACTTCGGAGAACGTGTAGCAATGAATTCCCCGATTCAGGGAACAGCAGCAGATATCATTAAGATTGCAATGGTAAGAGTGAACATGAAATTAAAAGAAAAACAGATGAAATCCCGTCTGCTTTTACAAATTCACGATGAACTTCTGATTGAAACACATTTGGATGAATTTGAGGAAGTCAAAGAAATCTTACAGAATGAAATGATGAATGCAGTAAGCCTTCGTGTGCCATTAAATATTGATATTGAACAGGGAGCAAGCTGGTACGAAGCAAAATAAGGAGAAGATAAATGAAAATCATAGGAATCACCGGGGGAGTCGGCTCTGGAAAAAGTGAGATTTTAAATATACTAAAAAATGATTATCAGGCAAAAGTCATTCAATCTGATCATGTAGCACATGAGCTGATGGTACCAGGGGCAAAAAGTTATGATGCGATCGTTCAGGCATTTGGAAATGAAATTTTAAATGAAGACCAGACGATCAATCGTCCGATACTTGGAGAGATCGTGTTTCATGATGAAACAAAACTTTCATTATTAAACAGTATCACTCATAAAAATGTAGATGAAGAGATTTTATCAAGAATTGATCAGTTTGAAAAAGAAGAACCAGAAGGTTTACTTGTTATAGAATCAGCTTTGTTAGTTGGAGCAGGATATGAAAAGAGATTTGATCAGTTATGGTATATTTACACGAGAGAAGAAGTAAGATATGAACGCTTAAAAGCTTCCAGAGGATATTCTGATGAAAAGATCAAACAGATGATCGAAAAACAGCAAAAAGAAGAAGAGTTTAAATCTATGGCAAGCAATATCATTGATAATTCAGGTGATCTAGAAGATACAAAAGCACAGATCGTAAAGATTCTTGGTTGATATTTTGTACATTTAAGAATACAGTGCAATTCTTGAATCTTAAATAACCTTATGATATAATGTTTGCCAATAGGGTCAGCCCAGAAGAGAAGAAAGAGGTACAATCCGTGAAACTATCAAGTTTAGCAAGCAGCAGTGAAGGAAATTGCATATATGTTGGAACGAAGAAGACGAATGTATTAGTTGATTGTGGAGTCAGTGCAAAGCGTATTGAAAATTCCCTTTCAGAACTTGATCTTACCGTTCCAGAATTTGATGGAATTTTGATCACACATGAGCATACGGATCATATCAAGGGACTTGGTGTTATCGCAAGACGATATGGACTTCCAATCTTTGCAACAGGAAAGACAATCGATGCGATTTTTGATTATAAGAACCTTGGGAAAGTTGATAAAAGCCTTTTTCATTCGATTGAAGCAGACAAACCATTTGAGATCGGAGATATGAAAGTCAATGCATCTCATATATGGCATGATGCTGCAGATCCTGTTTGTTACTCGTTTTACTCAGAAGAAGGGGCCAAGGCAAGCATTGCAACAGATCTTGGAGACTACGACGAATATCTGGTAGAGAAGATATATGATTCGGATATTTTATTTGTAGAAGCTAATCATGATGTGAATATGCTTCAGGTTGGACGCTATCCGTATTATTTGAAGAGACGGATCCTTGGAAGAGAGGGACATTTATCGAATGAAAGATGTGCTGAACTGATTGAGGAAGTTGCAACACAGAAGACAAAGAAAGTTTATCTTGGACATCTGAGTAAAGAGAATAATTACGAAAAACTGGCATACGAGACGGTAAAGATTTCTTTACATAATTTTACATTACCGATCGAAGTAGCCAGAAGAGACACGGTATCTACCGTAACCAGTGTATCATAAACATTTAGGAGGAATAACAAAAATGGAAAAAACAGTAATCACAGTTGTTGGAAAAGACGGTGTAGGAATCATCGCAAAGGTGTGTAACTATTTAGCTAGCAACAATGTTAACATCTTAGACATCTCCCAAACGATCACAGGCGGCTTCTTTAACATGATGATGGTCGTAGATCCAGCTGGTTCATCCAAAGATATCGCATTATTATCCAGTGAGTTAAAACAGATCGGTGAAGAAATCGGTGTTGTAATTCAGGCGCAGAACGAAAGAATCTTTGATATTATGCACAGAATTTAGTGGGGTGGCATCATGATTAATCTGAATGAAGTATTTGAAACGAATAAAATGATCCATGAGATGAATTTAGATGTTCGTACGATCACGATCGGTATCAGTTTATTAGATTGTGTTGGTGCAACACTAGAAGAGGTCAAGGAGAATATTTATAATAAGATCACAACAGTTGCAAAAGATCTTGTGAAGACAGGAAAAGATATCGAGAATGAATTTGGTATTCCGATCGTTAACAAGCGAATTTCTATCACACCAATTTCTTTAGTGGGTGGGAATGTATGTAAGACACCAGATGATTTCGTAGAACTTGCGAAAGTATTAGATGCAGCAGCAAAGAAAGTTGGAGTCAACTTCTTAGGTGGATATTCTGCATTAGTAAGCAAAGGAATGACAAAAGCAGATGAATTATTGATCCGTTCTATTCCAAAAGCATTAGCAGAGACAGACTTTGTATGTTCCTCTGTTAATGTAGGTTCTACAAAGACAGGAATCAACATGGATGCAGTGAAATTGATCGGTGAGATCATCAAAGAAACAGCAGAACTTACAAAAGACAACCAGTGTCTTGGATGTGCGAAGTTCGTAGTATTTTGTAATGCACCAGATGATAACCCATTTATGGCAGGAGCTTTCCATGGAGTTACAGAAGCAGATGCGATCATCAATGTAGGTGTTAGTGGACCAGGTGTTGTAAAACGTGCGATTGAAAATGTTAAAGGAGAGAACTTTGAAGTTCTTTGCGAGACGATCAAGAAAACAGCATTTAAAGTAACTCGTGTCGGACAGTTAGTAGCGAAAGAAGCATCTAAGAGACTTGGAATTCCATTTGGGATCATTGATCTTTCTCTAGCACCAACACCAGCAGCAGGAGACAGTGTTGGAGAGATCTTAGAAGAGATTGGATTAGAGTATGCAGGAGCACCAGGAACAACAGCAGCCTTAGCGATGTTAAATGACCAAGTGAAGAAGGGTGGAGTTATGGCTTCCTCTTACGTTGGTGGATTAAGTGGAGCATTTATTCCAGTCAGCGAAGATCAGAGAATGATCGATGCAGTGAATGCTGGAGCTCTGACAATTGAGAAATTAGAAGCAATGACATGTGTATGTTCTGTAGGACTTGATATGATCGCAATTCCAGGAAAAACAAAAGCAACAACGATCGCAGGACTGATCGCAGATGAGATGGCACTTGGTATGATCAATCAGAAGACAACTGCTGTCCGTGTGATCCCAGCAATCGGAAAAGATGTTGGAGATCAGGTAGAATTTGGTGGATTACTTGGATATGCACCAATTATGCCAGTGAATGAATTTTCATGCGATGCATTTGTGAATCGTGGAGGAAGAATTCCAGCACCGATCCATAGCTTTAAAAACTAGAAATCAAGATATTTTTGAGGTGACAATTTTGGGGTATTAGATCAGCATGCAGACATTATATCATCAGAATCAGATATGGTGGACATGCATACAGGAAGAGAACGAATGTCCGGATCATCTGTTAAGAGAACTTGGGAGCGGCTGCATAAGATTATAGAGGAATTCCCATAAGTTCAAAGGAACGGCATAGGCCGTGGACTATATTATATAAACACAAATTAAGAAGAGAATTTAAAAGGAGATATATAAAATGAGTCAAAACGTATATGATGTGCTGCAAGAAAGAGGATTTATCGCACAGACAACACACGAGGAATTAAGAGAACTGTTAGGAAAAGAAAAAGTAACATTCTATATCGGATTTGATGCAACAGCAGACAGTTTAACAGCAGGACATTTTTTAACAATCATGGCAATGATGCATATGCAGAAAGCAGGACATCGTCCAATTGCTCTTTTAGGTGGCGGGACAACTATGATTGGAGATCCATCTGGAAAATCTGATATGAGAAATATGTTAACAAAGGAAACGATCGATCATAATGCGAAACGTTTCAAAGAACAGTTATCAAGATTTATCACATTTGATGATGACAAAGCAATCTTAGCAAATAACGCAGATTGGTTATTAAATTTAAATTACGTTGAATTCTTACGTGAAGTTGGAGTTCATTTCTCAGTCAACAAGATGTTAACAGCAGAATGTTACAAACAGAGAATGGAACGTGGACTTACATTCTTCGAGTTTAACTATATGTTAATGCAGGGATATGATTTCCTTGAGTTAAATAGAAGATATGGATGTAAATTAGAGATGGGTGGAAACGACCAGTGGTCTAATATCCTTGCAGGAGCTGACTTGATCCGCAGAAAAGAAAAGAAAGATGCTTACGGGTTAACATTAACACTTCTTACAAGAAGCGACGGAGTGAAGATGGGCAAAACAATGGCAGGTGCTGTATGGCTTGATCCAGAGAAGACATCTCCATACGATTTCTACCAGTACTGGAGAAATATCGAAGATGTGAAAGTAGAAGAATGCTTATCACTTCTTACATTCCTTCCAATGGATGAAGTCCGAAGACTGGGAGCCTTAGAAGGAGCAGAGATCAACAAAGCAAAAGAAGTTCTTGCTTATGAAGTTACAAAGATCGTTCATGGAGAAGAAGAAGCGAAGAAAGCTCAGACAGCTGCAAAAGCAATGTTTGTAAGTGGTGGAGCAAACGAAGATGCCCCTACATTTGAATATGAAGCAGATAAATTAGCAGAAGGAATCGATATTCTTACAATGTTAGTAGATTCTAAACTTTGCACAACTCGTTCAGATGCAAGAAGAATGGTACAGCAGGGTGGAGTTTCTGTAAATGGTAAGAAAGTAGATGCAATTGATGCAACATTTGGTAAGGTGGACTTTGACGATAAGGATCGTATCTTATTAAAGAAAGGTAAGAAGAAATTCTGCCAGATCAAAGAAAAATAATTAAAAAATAAACAAGTAGGAATCCCGGAGAGTTGATACTCCGGGGTTCTTTTCAATATTCAAAAGGAAAATAAAAAAGAAATATTAGAAAGAGAATCAGAAAAAGAAAAGAGGAAGAGAACTTTGAAAACAAAATGCACAAGAGGAATCATATATTTTATCGGTTTGATCGTGCTTGCACTTGGAATTGTATTAAATACAAAAACATTGTTAGGAGTATCACCGATTATATCTATTCCATATAATATCTGTCATATCTGGCATTTAAACCTAGGAGCAATAACCTTTGTGTTTTACTGCTTTTGTGTGCTGATAGAGTCAATCTTAAAAGGAAAAGAATTTAAATTATATGAATTATTACAGATTCCAATGAGTCTTGTGACAAGTGTATTTATCAATATTTTTGACCAGTATTTAAATATTGTACCAGATACATTGGGACAGAAACTTCTAGTATTATTTTTTGCGATCGTTGTTACGGGAATCGGTGCAGCAACGATGGTTAATATGAAGCTTGTACCCAATCCTGCAGATGCACTTGCAGCGACGATCGGAGATAAACTTGGCAAAGGCATGGGGATTGGCAAAAATGTTTTTGATGTTACTTGTTTTTGTACGTCAGGAATCATTGGACTTGTATTTACAAGACATATCATAGGACTTGGAATTGGAACTGTACTGGCAGTTATTTTTACAGGAAGAGTCATTGCAGTTTATAATTATTTCCTAAAACATCCAATGCAGAATCTTGCAGGAATCACTGTAGAATTATAAGCCAGAGATAATGAAAGCCCTTCATGTTACAAAAAATATGTAGAAAATTGTCGGAATTTATGATTTGCACTGTTTCTATATGAAAAATATGCTATAATTATTGTAACAATTTTCCAAAAGGGATGGCAATATCAGGGAGAAAGATTAGTATGAAGGGGCTTATAACAATGTTAATATGGATAGGGGGAACACAGCTTATCGATCGTCATTGGATGTATGATCATTGCAGTGTTGATCTTATTCATTCAAATGATAAGTAAAAAGAATATAAGTACAATAGATAAAGTCAGTGTTACAGGGTACGATAAACTTGCGCTGGAGCAATTAGATCATCGGAAGGGTGAGGTGATGATCTTAATCCGCAGAACAGATCTTATGCCAGTATATGAGATTGGGAATCTGGAAGCAATGCTAGGAGTAAGTTTTACAAAGATACAAGAAGTCTGATGCTGATTTTTCAAAATGTGAAAGACAGCAGAAAGCGGGATAAAATCAGGAAAGGATATCAAGACTGGGAAGGGAAAGCTCCACTAGAAGAAGATATCTGTCTGAACAATAATGAATGGATACGAATGAGTGTCCAAAGAGTGCAGGATGATATTTACGACATGCTGTCTTTTTATCGTGCAACAAAATTTCATGAAAAGCTGGAACAATATGAACAACAGATTACAACATTGGAAGAAGAAAGCCGTTCTAAGACAACCTTTTTATCCAGAATGTCTCATGAAATCCGTACACCAATAAATGGAATTATGGGAATGCTTTCTTTTGCAGAGAAGGGATAAGAGAATGGTAAAAAACAAAGCAGGCTATGTATGTCTCATGATATCGATTGCAGCGATGCTGTTCTTTTTTGTGCATTTACATGCGTGATCTCCAGATCATTTTTGGAAGTTGATACCGCATGTAACTGATTAATCCCATGAATATCATCTTTTAAAGCATTGATCTTATCTTGATCAAAAAATGTAGTAGAGATTTTATAAATTGGTGTTTCACAGCTAAGCAGACTTTCTTTTCCTTCAAAAAAGCGAACTTTAGAAACCATCATTGCAAAGTCGTGCCAAGTACGGAAATATACTTTACCTTCTTGTTCAACGGCAGGAAACACTTCTTTTTTATAATAAGATAATAACGTATTTTTATCAGTGATTGAGGTTTTTCCATATTCCGTTGCAATGTCGGCAAAAGCACCATGCCGTTCAAAAACAGTTAAGATCTGTTTTGTAATACTTTTTGGAAGCGAAGCGATATGAATTCCATGTTTCTGCAATTTTTTCACCGCATTGATCGTTCGGTCAGATATATATCCTTTGTCATTTAATAAAGTTCCATCCATATCGGATGCAAATAATCGTATCATGTTAAGTACTCCTTTCGTGTGTATAAGATGATAGTAACAGGGAAATACAAAATTTAAATGATATCTATGTTAAATTTCTGCAATGAAAACTATTTAGAAAAAAATCTAAATACTAATTGACTTTCAAGATACATCATGCTATAAAGTAATTAGAAATATTTCTAAATAGCCACAGAAAGGATGAGAGTTATGGGATTTGCAGAGACATTTAAAGCTTTATCAGATCCAATACGAAGAGAGATTCTTATGATGCTGCGGGATGGAAGCATGTCGGCTGGAGAGATTGGATCTCATTTTGATATGACAGGTGCAACTATTTCTTATCATTTGAAGATTCTTAAAAAAGCAGAGCTGATCTTCGAGAAGAAAGAGAAAAATTATATTTACTACACGTTAAATACATCAGTTGTTGAGGAAATTATGTTATGGTTGTCAGAATTGAAGGGAGGGAATCATGATGTTAAAGAAGAATAAGAAGTTTTTTATTGCAAGTTGTATTGTAATTTTATTACCAATGTTTGCTGGATTCTTATTATGGGATCAGTTGCCAGCACAGGTGGCAACACATTTTGGAAGAAACGGCGAGGCCGATCGATACAGCAGCAAATTATTTGCAGTAGCAGGAATTTATCTGTTTTTGCTGGCAGTGCATATTTTATGTAGTGTTATCACAGAATTTGATCCTAAGAAAAGGAATGTTGGGTCTAAGATTTATCATCTGATCCTATGTATCTGTCCGGTTGTATCACTTTGGTGTGGGGTAATGATCTATGGAAATGCATTAGGATATAAAGACGTGATCAATTTAAATCTGTGGACGAATGTTTTACTAGGAATAGTTCTGATCGTTGTTGGAAACTATCTTCCAAAGTGCAGACAGAACTATATGATCGGAATCAAACTTCCATGGACATTGGATAATGAAGAAAACTGGGATTACACACATCGAATGGCGGGAAAATGGTGGATCATCGGTGGAGTTTTGACGATTCTGCTTGGATTTCAGAAGTTTGTTGATCCAATTGGAGCAGCAGTAGGGATTATTTTGATCGTTACATTGATTCCTGCGATTGCTTCTTATATTTATTATAAGAAGCATAGAGTTATGTAAAAAAGCATTGTGGTAGATAAAAAGAAATCAGATGTTATAATAAAGTTAATTATCGGACAGAAGGGAGTGATCACATGCAACAAGTAATATCTGTAGGGAATCAGGATTTTAAATCAATCAGAGAAAGAGCAGGCAAAGTAATTCGGATTTTAAAGTTATCATGGAAAATTTGCTTTATGGAAAGCAGATAGAAGAAAAACATTATGATGCACAATTGCTTGCAAAAGGAATGAAAAAAGAAAAGATCAGACATTATGGTTTTGCCTTTTGTGGAAAGAAAGTACTGATCGGAAAATAAGAAAAGATGTCATAATAGAATATGGCATCTTTTCTTTTACACAAAAAAGAAGTTTCAAATGAAAATAAAAATAATTATGAACCAAATCTATTGACATACAAACAAAAAAATGCTAACTTATAATTACAAACAAAACAAAAATAAGTTACGAACGAAACATTCTGAAAGGAGATACCATGAACAACACAGAACATTTCGGTAAATTAACAGAACGTATGCAGGCATTTCGTGAGGAAGTGCTCGATGCAAAACCATATATTGACGCACAGAGAGCCGTACTGGCAACAGAAGCTTATAAAGAAAACCAGAATCAGCCAAGAGTTATGGTAAGAGCTTTAATGCTACAGAAGATCTTAGAAGGAATGAGCATTTACATTGATGACAAATCCCTGATCGCAGGAAATCAGGCAACAAAGAACAAGAATGCTCCAATCTTCCCAGAATATACCATGGAATTTGTGATGAATGAATTAGATCTCTTTGAGAAACGCGACGGAGATGTTTTCTATATTACAGAAGAGACAAAAGAACAGTTAAGAGAGATTGCACCGTTCTGGGAGAATAACAATCTTCGTGCCAGAGGAGAAGCTTTACTTCCAGAAGAGGTAAATGTCTTTATGGAGACAGGTGTCTTTGGAATGGAAGGAAAATTAAATGCTGGAGATGCCCATCTGGCAGTGAATTACCAGAGAATCTTATCTGATGGATTGAAAGGATATGAAAAAAGAGTAAAAGAATTAAGAGCAGCATTAGATTTCACAGATCCAGAAAGCATTGATAAGAACGTATTTTATAAAGCAGTCTTAACAGTCATTGAAGCCGTTCGTGATTTTGCACAGCGTTACAGCAAACTTGCAAAAGAATTAGCAGACAAAGAAACTGATGCAAAACGTAAAGAAGAATTATTACAGATGAGCAAGATCTGTGCCAAGGTTCCATATGAACCAGCAAATTCCTTTAGGGAAGCTGTACAGTCTGTTTGGTTTATCCAGTTGATCCTTCAGATCGAATCTAACGGACATTCCTTAAGTTATGGACGTTTTGACCAGTATATGTATCCATATTATATGAAAGATATCAATGAAGGAAAGATCACAAAAGAAGATGCATTAGAATTATTAACATGTCTTTGGATCAAGACATTAACGATCAATAAAGTACGTTCCCAGTCACATACATTAAGTTCTGCAGGATCACCAATGTACCAGAACGTAACGATTGGTGGACAGACAATTGATAAGAAAGATGCTGTCAATGAATTAAGTTTTGTAGTATTACAATCCGTTGCACAGACAAGACTGACACAGCCAAACTTGACAGTCCGTTATCATGCCAATATCGACAAACATTTCTTTGATGAATGTATCGAAGTTATGAAACTCGGATTTGGTATGCCAGCATTAAATAACGATGAGATCATCATCCCATCTTTCATCAATTGGGGTGTCAAAGAAGAAGATGCATACAATTATAGTGCGATCGGATGTGTAGAGACAGCTGTTCCAGGTAAATGGGGATATCGTTGTACCGGTATGTCTTATATTAACTTCCCAAGAGTTCTGCTTTGTGCGATGAATGATGGAGTTGACTTAACAAGCGGTAAGAGATTTACCAAAGGATATGGTAAATTTACAGAGATGGAAACATATGAAGATCTCTTAGCAGCATGGGATAAGACCGTCAGAGAAATGACACGTTATAGTGTTATTGTGGAAAATGCAATTGATAAAGCATCTGAGCGAGATGTACCAGACGTTTTATGTTCTGCATTAACAGATGACTGTATTGGAAGAGGAAAAACGATCAAAGAAGGTGGAGCAGTCTATGACTTTATCTCTGGACTTCAGGTTGGTATTGCTAATATGGCAGACTCTCTTGCAGCGATCAAGAAACTTGTATACGAAGAGAAGAAGATCACAAAAGAACAGCTTTGGAATGCAATCTTAGACGATTTCCAGTCAGAAGAGAACAAGAAGATTCAGGAAATGCTCATTAATGACGTTCCAAAATACGGAAATGATGATGACTATGTCGATCAGTTAGTCGTAGAAGCATACGATTCTTACTTAGATGAGATTAAGAAATATCCAAACACACGTTACCACAGAGGACCGATCGGCGGTATTCGTTATGGTGGAACATCATCTATCAGTGCGAACGTTGGACAGGGAATGGGAACCATTGCGACTCCAGATGGAAGAAATGCATTTGAACCATTAGCCGAAGGAAGCAGTCCGGCACATAATGCAGATAAGAATGGTCCAACAGCAGTATTTAAGACGGTTGCGAAACTTCCAACAGAGAAGATCACAGGTGGAGTTTTATTAAACCAGAAGATGACACCACAGATGTTATCAACAGAAGAAAACAAACAGAAATTAGAGATGCTGATCCGTACATTCTTCAACCGTTTACATGGATATCATGTACAGTATAATATTGTATCCAGAGAAACTCTGATCGATGCCCAGAAACATCCAGAGAAACATAAAGACCTGATCGTTCGTGTGGCAGGATACAGTGCATTCTTCAATGTATTATCTAAGAAGACACAGGATGATATCATCGGAAGAACAGAGCAGACATTATAATTTACAAAAATAGAGGAATGGCAGTTGGCTTGAGTAGGGTTAACTGCTGTTTTTCGTTATAGACTAGAAGAAATAATATTCATGAAAGAAACAATTAAAAAAGCCTTGGCAAGAAACTGTTCTGCCAAGGCTTTTTGCGTATATGGAATTTTCAAAAAGTTAGAAAAAGCAATCGATACCTACATCTAAAAAGATCCGCTGATAATCGGTAAGATCCTCAGGATGCAATGCTTTCACATTCTCATAAGAATAAGTCTTTCCGAGTAAATGATACTTGTTTTCTCCGAATTGATGGAAAGGAAGCAGTTGAACCTTCTTCGCTCCAACCTGATTTAATAAAGCAGCGATTCCTTTTGCATCATCCAAAGAATCATTGAAATCAGGAATCACAGGGATTCGAGGAAGAACTTCAATTCCTTGAGAGATCGCCCATGCTAAATTCTCAATGATCAGTTCGTTATGGACATGGGTTCCTTCATAATGCTTATCACTGTCATAGTGCTTTACGTCAAACAAAAGCAAGTCAAACATCGGAGCCAATTCTCTAAAAATCTCTTTCTTGATATATCCAGTTGTCTCAATCGCAGTATGAATCTTATGTTCTTTTAATTTTGCAAGTAAAGCCTTTACAAAATCTGGTTGAACCATTCCTTCACCGCCAGAGATTGTTACACCGCCTCCAGATTCCTCATAAAAATCAATATCCTGAAGACAGACTTTGATAACTTCATCTACATCTTTTGCTTCTCCTTCATAACTTAAGGCCTTTGCAGGACAGTTTTTTACACATTGAAGACATCCAGCGCATTTTGATGGATCAATACCTACATAACTGTCATCTCCCATAGAAATTGCCTGGTTTGGACAGACATGGGTGCAAGTACCGCAATGAGCACATTTTTCTTTATCATATAAAATTTGGACTTGGCTCAACTGTGATTCCGGATTTGCACACCATTTACAACGCAGTGGACAGCCTTTTAGGAAAACTGTTGTACGGATTCCTGGTCCATCGTGAATGCTGAATTTCTGTATATTAAAAACAATACCATTTGTTTGCATGGATAATATTTCTCCTTTCTGATTCTTTTGTATATCTTATCACACAACTTACGAAAAGTAAATAATATACTTACAAATGAAAGTTAAAAAACATTAAACGAAAATAATTGTTGACATATTCGAAAATTATGGTAAGATAGAAGTATCAAAAAACGAAACACGTAATAAGACTTAGGAGGAGTTTTAATCATGGAATTTATCTTAGATACAGTAGATCTTGAAGAGATCAAAGACGGTGTAGACCACATGCCAATCGTTGGAGTAACAAGCAACCCATCCATCGTTAAGAAAACATCACCAGAAGATTTCTTTGGACATATGAGAAAGGTTCGTGAGATCATCGGGAAAGGAAGAAGCCTTCATGTACAGGTAATTTCTTTAGATGCAGAAACAATCGTTAAAGAAGCACACAGAATCTTAGAAGAGATTGATGATCAGGTATATATCAAAGTTCCTGTATCCTATGAAGGATTAAAAGCGATCAAGATCTTAAAATCAGAAGGTGTTAACGTAACAGCAACAGCAGTTTATGATCTAATGCAGGCATATTTTGCATTAGCAGCAGGAGCTGACTATATCGCACCATATGTAAATCGTATCGGAAATCTTGGGGCAGACCCTATGGAACTGATCAGCAATCTTCAGGACCGTATCGAAGATGATGGATATGATTGTAAGATTGTTGCAGCATCATTTAAAGGCGTTGAACAGGTGAAGAACGCATTTAACTATGGAGCAGAAGCAATCACAGCACCATATGCAGTATTAAAACAGGTATTTGCAAATCCTAATATTGACAAAGCAGTGACAGACTTCAACAATGACTGGTATGCAGTTTATGGAGAAGGTAAAGGAATCTGTGACCTTTAATTAAAAATATGCTATTATATGAATAGTGCAGAGGGATAAAGAGCCGCAAGACGGCTCTTTCCTAATATTATGAAGAAAGGGAAAGTTTCATGACAGACAGACAAACAAAGATTCTTGAAATCGTAAATCAAAAAAAGAAAGTAGAAGTGGCAACTTTGTCACAGATGCTGGAGGTATCACAGGTCACGATCAGAAAAGATCTTGATGCTTTGGAAGAACTGAATTTTCTGACAAGAGAACATGGATATGCGACAATGAAGAATATGTCAGACATCAGCAATCGTATGGCTTTTTGTTATGAAACAAAGCAGCGCATCGCAGAAAAAGCAAGTGAGATCATATCTGATGGGGAAACGATCATGGTAGAGTCGGGGTCAAGTTGTGCATTGCTTGTAAAATACCTTTCAGAGACTAAGAAAGATATTACAGTTATCACGAATTCATCCTATATTGCCCGTTTTATCAGAGAAACAGAGGGTGGTGTTACAAAGGTCATCGTTCTTGGAGGAGAATATCAGAAGGAAGCAGAGGTTATGGTAGGACCATTGGTGAAGACCTGTGCGGAAGCTTTTTATGTAGATAAGCTCTTTATGGGAACAGATGGATATATCCCTGGCATCGGATTCACAAGCGGAGATATGTTAAGGGCCGAAGCTGCCAAGAGTATGGCGGATTCTACAAGGAATTCTATCATTTTAACAGATTCCAGCAAGTTTTCAGAACATGGAGTTGTCATGCAGTGTAGACTCAAAGATATTAATATGGTATTTACGGACGATCAAGTGCCATTAGAAGCTAAAGATGCGATGGAACAAAATGGGATTATCGTAGAAACAGTACCTAGATAAGAAAGAAATGATAATAGAAACTGTCATATGAATGGAAGAAAAATTCGTATGGCAGTTTTCGTTTTTACAGTAAAAACACTGTCGTTATTATGTACAAAAATAAATACATAAGATATAATAAAGTTGTAATTTAATAATTAAAACAAAAGGAGGCAGTGGATGAGAACAAGAAAGATGATGTTGTATGCAGGCATGATCGCATCTCTGACAATGGGGATTTTTATAAGCGGAGCAGGTCAGCAGAAAGTGGAAGCGAAAACTAAAGTAACATACACGCTTAAGAAGGGAACATTGACAATCAAAGGAAAAGGTGCAATGCCTACGAAGATGAAATTTCGAAGGAACAAGAAGATCAAGAAAGTTATCATTAAAAAAGGCGTGACATCTGTTTCATATGAAGCGTTTGCATTATGTAAGAATTTGAATTCTGTGACAATTCCATCAACAGTAAAAACGATAGGAATTCGAAGCTTCTATGGAACAAAGATTTCTAAAATAACGGTTCCATCAAAGACAAAGACGATCGGGCAGGGGGCATTTGGAAGTTGTAAAAGTTTAAAGACGATCGTTATGCCAGGAGATTTTAAATTAAAACTCGAAGAGGATACTGATGATAAATTATGGTATGTTGCAAGTGATCAGTCAGCAGTTGATACCATAACATTTAATACAAAATTAAAATTGGCAAATGTATCATATCTGTCAGCAAATAATCTGGTAGTTGCAAAGAATGATCCATCATATCAGAGTATCGAGGGTGTAATCTATACAAAAGATGGAAAAGGAATTGTAAGAGTACCTCAAAAGAGAACAGAGCTTAAGATCAAAGAAGGATGTACAGAGTTTAATATGCAATCTGTATTATATAATTCCACAGATTCTGAAGGAGATGAGTTCAACAATTGTTCTAAATTAAAGAAGATTGTAATTCCATCATCTGTAAAGAGTATTAATAAAATAAAATATAAAACGGATCGAGCGGATGCGTGTGATATGCACGTTGATACCATTGAAATTGCTCCAAAAGATTTTGATGCGAACAGCCTTTACGCATTAGGAAGTTCTCTTGGGAAGAATATCACGATTGAGTCATTAATGAAATTACTTCCAGATCAGATTACATACAAAGATCATATGTATATTACAAAAGATCACGGTTTATTAAAATATGACGGAAAAGATGCAAATGTTGAAATTCCAGAAGAGATCACATGGATCGCACCAGAAGCATTTTATAAAAATGAAACATTAAAGAATGTCAAACTTCCATCTAAGATCACTACGATCGAAGAAAATACATTTTATGGATGTAGTGAATTGGAAGCCGTGGTAATTCCAGATCAGGTAACCATGATCGGCAAGTCAGCATTTGATGAATGTACGGTATTAAAATCCGTAACATTTGGAAAATCATTAAAAGTGATCAAAGATCAGGCATTTGCTTCAGTAAATATCAGAAACTTTACAATCCCATCAGGAATTCAAAAGATAGAGACAGGTGCTTTTGCTGGAATCAACCAGATTGGGACGGTTACATTTGAGGGAAGTACAAAGTATGTTGCAGCAGATGTATTTATGAATTCCACAGGAATCAAACTTGTATATAAGAAAGGGATCAAGGAAGCGCAAACAGAATTATCTTATGACTATATTATAGCCAGAAAGAATGGAAATAATAAAGTTCGTACAACGTGGCAGCCAGTATCAGGAGCCAATGGTTATCAGTTAAAATTCAGTACTGACAAGAAATTTAAAAAAGTATTGAAAACAGTAATGGTCAAGAAAAATGTGTCAAATGCTACAACATATGTAAAGAATAAGAAGAAAACCCTCTATATTAAAGTTCGTCCATATCAGACAATTAATAAGAAGAACGTTTACGGAAGATGGTCTTATCTGCAGTTATAGTAAGAAAAATGAAAAGAAGTATTTAAACAAAGAAGCGCTAGATTGGTATTTTGCCAAAACTAGCGTTTCTTTTTGTGAAGATTATCTATGCATGATGAGAAATTTAAATCAAATTGATTTAGAATATGCTCACTGTAGGAATCGGTCTGGTTGATGTGGGAAAAAGCAGATTGAACTTTTTTGAATTCTTTGGCAGGAGCAGTCTTAAAGCATGCGATTAAAAAGAATAAAAACAAAATAGAAAAGCCAATTCTTAATTTTAAAAAAGACCAATATGTTGGTGATTGGTTTTCTTGCTCATTTATATAGGAAGAAAAATCATTACCAGAATTTAATTTTCGATATGTATCATTAAGTCGAGTTTGTTCTATATGAAAATCCGTATTTTTATGCATGAAAAGTACCTCCTTTTGTACATTCTATTCAGAGAAGAAAAAAACTGAACAAATTTTCAAAAAAATTGAAAGAAAAGGTTGACATTAAAATGCGAAAGTGCTACTTTAAATATAGATGTTAGCACTCGATATAAATGAGTGCTAATAACAGGAGGCGAAGATATGGAGTTAAATGATCGTAAGAAGTTAATATTGAAAGCGATTATCGCCAATTACCTTGAAACTGGTGAGCCGGTAGGATCAAGAACCATTGCCAAACATCCTGAGTTGAATTTAAGCTCAGCAACGATCCGTAATGAGATGGCAGATCTGGAAGATATGGGATATATCTTACAGCCTCATACATCCGCAGGAAGAATTCCTTCCGACACAGGTTATCGTTTTTATGTAGATCAGCTGATGACGGAACGTGACAGCGAACACGAAGAGAAGCAGGCATTGATTCAGAGAGTTGATAAGATGGAAGTCTTATTAAAACAGGTTGCCAATGCATTGGCAAACAGCACGAATTATGCAACGATGGTTTCTTCCCCACATTATCAGAATGTAACACTGAAATTTGTGCAGCTGTCTCAGGTGGATCACGAACATCTACTTGCAGTGATCGTTACACAAGGCAATATCGTAAAGAACAAGATGATCCAGGTAGAAGAACCGCTTTCGAATGAAGATGTTCTGAAATTGAATGTATTGTTGAATACATTTTTACAAGGATTATCATTACAAGATATCAACCTTGCACTGATCCAGACGATGAGAGAGCAGGCAGGGATCAGACAGGATGTGTTAGAACGGATTCTTGAAGAGATTGCCAAAGCGATCCATGATGCAGATCATATGGAAATCTACACAGGAGGAGCGACCAATATCTTAAAATATCCGGAGCTTGGGAATCCGGATACGGCAACAGAACTTCTTGATACATTAGTTGAGAAGAAGGCACTGACGAAACTGGTTGATTCTACTTTGGAATCAGATTCTGATAATCATACAGGGATCCAGGTTTATATCGGAGAAGAATCTCCGGTTAAGAATATGAAGGACTGTAGTATCGTAACTGCAACATATGAGCTTGCAGAAGGAGGTACAGGTACCGTTGGTATCATCGGACCGAAGAGAATGGATTACAAGAAAGTTGTTAAGACTTTAAAGAACCTCACTGAAGAATTAGATGATATTTTTAAAGACAAATCTTAAGAAAGGAAGTGATGTGATGAGTAAGAAAAACGAAAACATCAACGAAGAAGTAAAGAACGCAGAAGAGACTGCTGAAGATATAAAAGATACAGAAACAAAAGAGGAAGCTTCCAAAGAAACAGAAGAGACAAAGGAAGCAGCCGCTGATGACAAGATTGCAGAATTAGAAGCGTCCGTAGCTGACTGGAAAGACAAATATCAGAGACTGATGGCTGAATTTGAGAACGCAAGAAAGCGTACAGCAAAGGAAGCTACACAGCGTTATGATATGGGAGCAATGGGAGTTTTAGAAAAACTTCTTCCAGTTATTGATAACTTCGAGAGAGGCTTAGAAGCCGTATCCGAAGAAGAGAAAGACTCCGCATTCGTTAAAGGAATCGAACAGATCTATAAACAGTTTGTCGCTGTAATGGAAGATGTGGGAGTAACACCAATGGATGCGCAAGGAAAAGAATTCGATGCAAATCTTCATAACGCAGTGATGCATGTCGAAGATGATGAGTTCGGTGAGAACATCGTTGCAGAAGAATTACAGAAAGGTTACATGTACAAAGAAAATGTACTGCGCCATAGTATGGTAAAAGTAGCTAACTAATATTTATATTATATATAGAATAAGAAGAAATCTTAGGAGGACATAGATCATGGGTAAAATTATTGGTATTGACTTAGGAACAACAAACAGTTGTGTAGCAGTTATGGAAGGTGGAAAACCAACCGTTATTACAAATGCAGAAGGTATGAGAACAACACCATCTGTAGTAGCATTTACAAAGACAGGAGAACGTGTGATTGGTGAACCTGCAAAACGTCAGGCAGTTACAAACGCTGAGAAGACAATCGCTTCTATCAAACGTCATATGGGAACAGATTACAAAGTTCAGATCGATGGCAAAGCGTACTCTCCACAGGAAATTTCAGCAATGATCTTACAGAAATTAAAATCAGATGCTGAAAACTACTTAGGAGAGAAAGTAACAGAAGCAGTTATCACTGTTCCAGCTTACTTTAATGATGCTCAGCGTCAGGCAACAAAAGATGCTGGTAAGATTGCAGGACTTGATGTAAAACGTATCATCAATGAGCCTACAGCAGCAGCACTTGCTTATGGACTTGACAATGAGAATGAGCAGAAGATCATGGTATATGACCTTGGTGGTGGTACATTTGATGTATCTGTTATTGAGATTGGTGATGGAGTTATCGAAGTATTATCAACAGCAGGTAACAACAGACTTGGTGGAGATGATTTCGATCAGAAGATTACAGACTACATGATTGCTGAGTTCAAGAAACAGGAAGGCGTTGACTTATCTACAGATAAGATGGCACTTCAGAGATTAAAAGAAGCTGCAGAGAAAGCGAAAAAAGAGCTGTCTTCCGCAACAACAACAAACATCAACCTTCCGTTCATCACAGCAACTGCTGAAGGACCGAAGCATTTTGATATGAATCTTACAAGAGCTAAATTCGATGAGCTGACACATGATCTTGTTATGAAGACATCTGAGCCGGTACAGAGAGCTCTGTCTGATGCAGGAATTACAGCATCTGAACTTGGTCAGGTACTTCTTGTTGGTGGATCAACACGTATCCCTGCTGTACAGGAAGAAGTAAAACGTCTGACAGGTAAAGAGCCAAGCAAATCTCTGAACCCAGATGAATGTGTAGCACTTGGAGCATCTGTTCAGGGTGGTAAACTTGCCGGAGATACAGGCGCTGGAGATATCCTTCTTCTTGATGTAACACCATTGTCACTGTCTATCGAGACTATGGGTGGAGTTGCTACAAGACTGATTGAGAGAAATACAACAATTCCTACAAAGAAGAGCCAGATTTTCTCAACAGCAGCAGATAACCAGACAGCTGTTGACATCAATGTTGTACAGGGTGAGAGACAGTTCGCAAAAGACAACAAGTCTCTCGGAAGATTCCAGCTTGATGGAATCGCACCGGCTCCAAGAGGAGTACCGCAGATTGAGGTTACATTCGATATCGATGCCAATGGTATTGTAAATGTATCTGCAAAAGACCTTGGAACAGGTAAAGAGCAACATATCACAATCACAGCAGGATCCAACATGTCTGATGATGAGATTGATAAGGCTGTAAAAGAAGCAGCAGCATTCGAAGCTCAGGATAAGAAACGTAAAGAGGGCATCGATACAAAGAATGAGGCAGACGCTTTAGTATTCCAGACAGAGAAAGCAATCCAGGAGGTTGGAGATAAACTGGATGCTAATGATAAAGCAGGTGTAGAGGCTGACTGCAAGGCACTGAAAGAAATTCTTGAGAAAGTAAACATGGACGATATTACAGACGCTCAGATCGCTGAGATCAAAGCTGGTAAAGAGAAACTTTCTGAGAGCGCTCAGAAGCTGTTCACAAAGATGTATGAGCAGGCAGGAGCAGCTGCACAGGGAGCACAGGGAGCAGGTGCTCAGGCAGGACCAGAGGCAGGACCGGCACCGGATGGATTCCAGGGAGACGATGTAGTAGACGGAGATTATAAAGAAGTCTAAAGCATAAAATGGCGGAATAATACCGCATCGAATGCGAAGGCTGTTCCGCGGAATGTGACTGAATTTTAAGGAGGTCAGGTTTCGCGGAACTTCCTTTTGTTAAGGAGAGAAAGTAATGGCAGAAGCAAAGAGAGATTACTATGAGGTTCTCGGCGTCAGCAAAGATGTCGATGAAGCGACTTTGAAAAAGGCATATCGTAAAGTTGCCAAAAAGTATCATCCGGATATGAACCCGGGAGATGCAGAGGCGGAGAAGAAGTTTAAAGAAGCTTCGGAGGCATATGCGATACTTAGTGACCCGGAAAAGAGACGTCAGTATGATCAGTTTGGTCATGCAGCATTTGAAGGTGGAGCAGGAGGAGCCGGCGGATATGGCGGCTTTGATTTTAATGGAGCTGATTTCAGTGACATCTTTGGCGATATCTTTGGTGACATATTTGGTGGTGGAAGAAGCAGAGGCCGCAGCCAGGGACCGATGAAGGGTGCAAGCATTCGAAAGACTGTAAGAATTTCTTTTGAAGAAGCAGTATTTGGATGTGAGAAGGAGCTTGACGTAATTTTAAAGGATCCATGCCCGAAATGTAATGGAACAGGTGCAAAACCAGGAACAACCCCAGAAACATGTTCAAAGTGTGGTGGAAAAGGTCAGGTTGTATACAGCCAGCAGTCACTATTCGGTATGGTACAGAATGTCCAGACTTGTCCGGATTGTCATGGAACAGGTAAGATTATTCGTGAAAAATGTCCGGATTGTGCCGGTACAGGATATATTTCCAGTAAGAAGAAGATTTCTGTCAAGATTCCGGCAGGAATTGATGACGGACAGAGTGTAAGAATTCGTGATAAAGGTGAACCGGGAGTGAATGGCGGACCAAGAGGAGATCTTCTTGTGCAGGTCACAGTATCCAGACACCCAATTTTTCAGCGTCAGGATGTACACATTTTCTCAACGGTTCCGATTTCCTTTGCACAGGCAGCACTTGGTGCAGATATCCGCATCAAGACAGTGGATGGAGAAGTTATCTACAATGTGAAACCAGGTACTAAGACAGATACGAAAGTGCGCTTGAAAGGAAAGGGTGTTCCATCACTTCGTAATCCGCAGGTTCGCGGTGATCACTATGTAACACTGGTGATCCAGACACCGGAGAAGTTGAGCCATGAGGCAAAAGAAGCACTTCGTAAGTTCGATGAACTGGCGGGAAATACACTAAATCAGGCAGGAAAAAATGACGGTGAGAAAGAAAAGCCGGAAAAGAAGAAAAAAGGATTTATGGATAAAGTAAAAGAAGCCTTTGATGATTAAGTTCATCAGGGGCTTCTTCCCGTTTATATAAATGTAAATTATGCGGTCTGACGTCTCATACGGCCTGCAATGAGGGCGAGACTTAAGAATGCGAGAGCGAAGAGGAGTTGTATGCCGTAGCAGGTGTACAGGGTGTGAATCTGTGTTCCACTGAATGTGTTGTGGCTTTTCAGCAGGTTATTTGCAACTTCATACCAGTAGACCGGAAGGAACTGGGCAATTTTCTGTACACTTTTTCCGAGGATATCCATACTGACGAAGACTCCGCACAGGAAGGACATTCCAAGGCTGACCACATTGACGACTGCACTGATCAGTTGTTCTTTGTCTGTAAATGTGGAGACAAAGAATGCCAGGCTTAGTGCGGACAGAGACATCATAAAACTGTTGATTAGATAGTATGTAAGATTTGTGTCTGCCAGAAAGGTTTTCCCATACAATATGATTGGAAGGAGTGTGCATAAAAACCAGACGGCAAGTCCGATGACTGTGCAGCCGAGCGCAAGCTGCAGGTTGTACTTCCGGTTGGAAATGGAAGTACACAGTATTCGTGAGCGGACTTCTGGATTGTTGAATGACATCATGATTGTTATAATGACATAGCATAGAATGGACAGGATAATGTAAGGCATATACTGATACATGTATGCGTGCATCGGAATATTTCCACCATATCCGTTCTGATCCAGCATCGTTACATGAGATTCTTCTGTCATAGCCTCCTTAAGCATTACAGTGGCATCTTCGGCTGAATAACCGGAGGCAAGAAGCATATGCATTTCCTGAACCCATGCATTGACCTGACTGTCTACATAGTAACCACTTGTACTGCCCGGAACTTTTGTGACGGTAAGACTTGCAGTTTTGCTTTTACAGCTTTGAGTGAAATCTTTTGGAATCGTCAATACATAATAGACGTGCCGGTAAAACAGGTTATCCTGAATGGCAGTTTTGGTATCCGGAATATCAATCAGATTGTGCCGGGAAGCCAGATAATCGGTCAGGGCTTCGGACACTGGACTTTTGTCATGGTCAATGACTGCAATGTCGAGTTTTGTCTGTTCAAACATTTTATCGGTATCTGTAAGTTCACTTTTTTGTACAGCAATTGTAATTGTGAGAAAAATGATAATATACATGAAAACATATCCGAGATTTCTTTTTGTAATTGTCAAAAATCCTTTAAATACTGTCATAACGTTCCCTCCTTACTCCTAAGAATGCAATACCAAGGAAAAGAATACTCATGATCAGCAGAGTGATCATACATCTCTGGTATCGTAACGTGTCATTGTAGACACTGGTGCAATAGTAAGCATCACTTAAAACAGCCGCCGGATTGATACGGTTCAGAATGGGGGCATTCTGTTCTATTACATCTTTCATATTGCCAAACATCAGACCAGACAAAAAACCGGTCAGTAAAGTTGTGGAGGTACAGATGCCGATTTTTGCTGAAAATGTAAGTTTTCCGATGCAGCCGATCATGAGTCCCAGGCAGATTCCGATGAGACTTCCCATAAAATTCGTGGCAAGGATAGCCAGATAATTATTTCCCAGGTCAATGTCAAGAATATAGTTCACATAAAAAGTCAGAATCATTACATTTATGAAATGTATAAAAATCAGCACCAACATATCAATAAAAATAAGAAATTGTTTTCGGTAAGGGGTGATACTTCGTCTGGCTCCTAAGGGACTTAAGTTCGCCTGGGTATCACGTACTGCTTCGATACTTAGATATGCACCGGACATACAAGCATAGGCAATCAGGGCGAAGAAATACAATACAGTCGGATTTAATGTTTTTCCACCGACACTTTTTTCCGTGATGAAACTGCCATTCGTCTGCAAGGAAGCAACAGCATCAGTCAGACGCTCCGGATGAGTTCTGGCAATCTCTTTGAACAGATGTGCATTCTGGTTATAAGTATTTAAAAGAGAAGTCAGAATACTTTGGCTGACTCCATTTTTGGTGATTGTAAGAGACGGGATCTCTTTTACATAGTAGATTCCAAGAATCTCATCATTTTCCAGTTTCTTTTTCGCATCTTTTTCATTCGTTACGTCTTGAATATCTAGAACGCTACCGTTCATGGCGTCAAGGAAATCTGCAAAAAATGTACCGGATGACTTCGTTTCAAGCTTATTGATAACAGCAACGGGTACCGGATCCCAGTCGGAGTCTCCGGTGGCAGATATGCCGATATTTCCAAAGGAAATGTAGAACAGTGTGCCGAGAATCATTGGGAATGCAAGTGCCCAGAACATCATAGGCCGATTCCTTGTAATCTGTAGAAAACGATATTTTATTAAATGCCACATAAAAATTCCTCCTTAGTCCCGAAGTTCTTTTCCCGTGATTTCCAAGAAGACATCGTTGAGTGTTGGAAGTTCTGAAAATACGCGCCCGAAAGAAATGTTGTGATCACCCAGGTATTTTAAGAGGCTGATCAGATTGTGTTTTCCTCCACTTAGGCGGATTTTTAATACCTGTTCTTCATAGGTCAGTTCAAATACATTTGGCATCGTACGGATTTCAGAGAGTGTTTCCGGATTTAGGTTTATAGCTTCGATGGTGATCGTCTCACCGGTTTTGATCATATTTTTCAGCTCTTCACATGTTCCGGTCGCAAGTACATGGCCATGATCAATGATTGCAATACGGCTGCAGATCTGTTCAACTTCTTCCATATAATGGGAAGTATAAATGATTGTAGATCCCTGACGGTTCAGTTCTAAGATTCCTTCCAGGATCCGGTTCCGGCTCTGTGGATCGACAGCTACCGTTGGTTCGTCCATGATGATAAGCTTTGGCTTGTGGGCAATACCGCAGGCAATGTTGAGTCTTCTAAGAAGACCGCCGGACAATTTTCCGGGACGTTTTTTTGCATATTCCGTAAGTCCCACAAAATCCAGTGCTTCGTCCACCAGCTTTTTACGCTTTTGTTTGTCAGTTACATACAGACCACAGAAATAGTCTACATTTTCACGGACACTCATCTGATGAAACACAGCCACATTTTGCATGACAACACCAATCTCTTTTTTGATATCGTAACTGTCCGGGGTCATGTTTTTGCCAAAAATCTGAATCGTACCTTTGTCATATTTCAATAGCGCCAGCATACAGCCGATCGCGGTGGATTTTCCGGAGCCGTTTGGTCCCAGAAGTCCAAAAATCTCCCCTTCTTTAATGTCCAGGTTCAGGTGATCTAGTGCGATCAGATCACCATATCTTTTTACAAGATTTTCAATATGGATCATAGGAAATTCCTCCAGTTCTTAGTTTTGAGACTTGCATATTTCTTACTTGTAATTATAAATGTCTTATGCTTATAATGTTAGTGGCAGACGTCATAAAACGATGTGACAAATGTCATGTTTTGCTTTTTAGAAAAGTTAGGAGAGAACAAATATGAGAAGAATGACAGGGCAGCTTCTGTTAATTTTATATAGTTTTCTTTTTTTGTTGCTTTCGCCGGCTGACCTGAATTTTGTGGTGGGCTTTCTGGTGTCATTGATCTGTATTGGCATGCAGATGTTCTTAAAAGATGACTGGGAAAGGTATGTTCTGTTAATATGTATTTTAGCCGGAAGTTGGTACTGTGTGGGAATCTGTGAATTCCTGCCGGTTCTTTTTTATGGATTCTGGACGAAAGAGAACCGGGGTATTATGATACTCGCTGTGGCAGGAGGGATATTTACAGGTGTGTCGGGGAATACGAATCTAAGTCATGGGCAAATGTATCTTTTGATAGTTGGAATTTTACTGTCGCTTGTGTTGAAATTAAAAGAAGAGGCTTATGAGGAGTTGGAACAGGAATACCGGAAAACCCGTGATGACAGTAAGGAAAGGAATCTGCTTTTACAAGAAAAGAATCGCAACTTGATTGAGAAGCAGGACTATGAAATTTATACGGCAACACTTCAGGAGCGAAATCGCATTGCAAGAGAAATTCATGACAATGTGGGACATTTGCTTTCAAGATGCATCCTTATAGTGGGTGCAATGAAGATTGTAAATGAAGACAAAAAACTGTCCTCTTCCATTGAACAATTGGAGGAGTCGTTGAATACAGCCATGACCAGTGTGCGGGAGAGTGTCCATGACCTTCATGATGATTCTGTGAATCTGAGAGAAGTGACAGAAGAACTGGTGGGAGAGTTTACATTTTGCCCGGTAGATTTATCTTATGATATGGGATATGATGTTCCAAGAGAGATTAAATACGGCTTTATCGCAATTGTAAAAGAGGCACTTCACAATATTGTAAGGCACAGTGATGCAAGTAAAGTGAAGATAGTCATGCGGGAGCACCCAGCGCTTTATCAGCTGATTGTGGAGGATAATGGGACTGTGAAAGAACCAATACAAAGTGGCGGAGTAAAAGCTGTATCCAGAGAATATCAGTCTGGACAGGGTATGGGACTTCGCAATATGAGCGACCGCGTCCGGATGCTTGGAGGCATGATGCAAATTGTAAGAAAAGAGGGATTTCGTATTTTTATTACGATTCCCAAGGAGGTATCTTAAAATGAGAATCGTGATTGCAGATGATGATATGCTTGTATCAGGGGCACTTAGGACGATTCTGGAAAAAGATCAGGATATAGAAGTTCAGGGTATTGCCTCAAATGGGAAGGAAGCTATAGAACTTTACCGGAAATATGAGCCGGATGTGCTGCTGATGGATATCCGCATGAGTCCAATGAGCGGTCTGGAGGCATCGGAAGAGATTTTAAAAGAAAAACCAGAGGCAAAGATATTGCTCCTTACAACATTTTCTGATGACGAGTATATTGTAAAAGCGTTGAAATGTGGTGTGAAAGGATATCTTTTAAAACAGGATTATGCAAGTATTCTGCCGGCAATCCGGGCAGTGTGCACGGGGCAGACGGTGTTCGGAACTCAGATCATATCCAGACTGCCGGAACTTTTAGAGCGAAAGAGTGCTTTTGATTATGAGACTTATGAGATTACGGAAAAAGAACGTGATGTTATGAAACTTGTGGCAGACGGAAAGAGCAATAAAGAAATTGCAGGGGAAATGTTTTTAAGCGAGGGAACAATCCGAAATTATATCAGTGGGATTTTGGATAAATTGAATTTAAGAGACCGTACACAGCTTGCCGTTTTTTATCTCAGAAATTGCACATAAAATCAGCTGTGGATGAAAAATATAAAAAAAGAAGGAGAAATTGATGATGCAGAGTTTTGTACAGTATACCCCGACGAAAGTTGTATTTGGAAAAGATACGCAGAAAGAAGCTGGAAAGCTGGTCAGTGAATTGGGGATAACGAAGGTATTTCTTGTATATGGCGGTGGAAGTGTTATAAGAAGTGGGCTTCTCGATGAAATTAAGAAATCTCTTGATGAAGAACACATTTCTTATGAGGAACTTGGCGGTGTAAAACCGAATCCGCGTCTGTCCTTTGCAAGAAAAGGAGTTGAAAAAGCGATTGCTTTTGGAGCAGAGCTGATTCTTGCAGTAGGCGGTGGAAGTGCAATCGATACAGCAAAAGGAATTGCGATAGGTGCTGCAAATCCGGGCACAGATATCTGGGAGTTCTGGAAGAATAAAAAAGAATTAAAGAAGGCACTTCCGGTAGGAACCGTTTTGACAATTTCAGCAGCCGGAAGTGAGATGAGTAATTCTGCGGTACTGACAGATGAAGAGACGCAGGATAAATCTGGAATCGGAAGCGATCTGATTCGTCCGAAATTTGCAATTATGAATCCAAAGCTGACATACACACTTCCGAAATATCAGCTTACTTGCGGAATTGTAGATATTTTTATGCATACAATTGAACGTTATTTCACACCGGTACATGGAAATGAACTGACAGATGAGATTGCAGAAGGACTGATGCGTACATTGATCCGGAATGCAGCAAAGGCATATGAGAATCAAGAAGATTATGATGCCATGAGTGAAATCATGTGGTGCGGAAGTATTTCCCATAATGGAATTACCGGACTTGGAAGACCAAAGGATTTTCTGTGCCATAAGCTGGGACATCAGCTTGGTGCAAAATTTGACGAAGCCCACGGTGCAACATTATCTGCAGTCTGGGGAAGCTGGGCGAGATACGTCTATCATCTGGACGAGGCAAGATTTGCAAATTACGGAAGAAAAGTATGGAACATTGATGAGGAAAATGATGAAAAAACGGCTGTGGCAGCGATTGAGAAAACCGAAGAATTCTTCCGGTCTTTGCATATGCCGACTTGTCTGGGAGATATGAAAATGGGTGTACAGCCGGATGAAGTATTAAAAGAAATGGCTGGCAAGGCGACTGCAGGAGATACCATGAAAGTGGGCGCTTTCCAGAAAATGGGGGAAAAAGAGTTATATGAGATTTATAAAAAGGCAAACCACAGATAATCTAAATATTGACTGGCATGCATTTTACAAAAATGTATTTGCCTTAATTATTCCGATGGCACTCCAGAATCTGATCAACGTCGGAGTGACTGCAGTTGATGTTATGATGCTTGGAAGAGTGGGAGAAAAAGTGTTGTCTGGTTCTTCGCTGGCAGGACAGATCCAGTTTATTATGATGCTGATTTTTTTCGGCATCACATCTGGAGCAACAGTACTGACAGCGCAGTACTGGGGAAAGAAAGATATCAGAACTATTGAGAAGATTCTTGGTATGGGACTTACAATCTCACTTGCAATTGCGGTAATTTTTATGACATTGGCCTTGACTATTCCGGGTCCTTTGATGCGTATTTTTACATCGGATTCGGAAGTAATTGCAGAGGGAGTGAAATACTTACGGATTGTTGGAATATCTTATCTTTTCATAGCGGTAACGCAGGTTTATCTGAATATTATGAGAAGTATTGAACGGGTGATGATTGCTACTTTTGTATATTTTATGTCTTTGGTTGTCAATGCAATTATTAATGCAATTTTGATTTTTGGACTTCTTGGATTTCCGGCACTTGGAATACAAGGAGCTGCAATCGGCACATTATGTGCCAGAATGACAGAGACATTGATCGTGCTTATTTATGCACATTTCATGAATCAGGATGTGAAAATTCGTCCTCGATTTATGATACAGATTGACAGGGTACTTGCAAAAGATTATCTAATCTATGCCATGCCGGTTGTGTTAAATGAAATGATGTGGGGACTTGGAGTTTCTGCGAATACTGCTGTCATCGGTCATCTTGGGAGTGCGGCGGTTGCATCAAATTCAGTTGCACAAGTAGCGAGACAGCTTGCCCAGGTCGTTGTATTTGGAATTGCAAATGCGACAGCCGTCTATCTGGGTAAGACGATCGGGGAGCGTAAATTCGATTATGCGAAGGCTTATGCAAAAAGATTTATTCGGCTGGCACTTATTATGGGCTGTTGTGGTGCATGTGTAATTTTAATCTGTGCTCCGATTGCAAATACATTTCTTGTATTATCGCCTGAGGCAAAAGAATATCTTTATATGATGTTTGGCGTCATGTCTTATTTTGTCATTGCACAGGCAGTCAATACAACATTGGTAGTAGGTGTATTTCGCTCAGGAGGAGATACGAGATTCGGATTAATTTTGGATGTGTCTACGATGTGGGGATTTTCTATATTACTGGGTGCAGTCGCAGCATTTTTCTTACACGCAAGTGTACCGGTCGTTTATATACTTCTGATGAGTGATGAGCTGGTGAAATTACCGCTTACGCTAAAGCGGTACCGCAGTTACAAATGGCTCAAAGATGTCACGAGGAATAACCTGGAAATTTAAAGCTATGAAAGAGGGAGTAAAAGCAAAGATTAAAGGTAATTCAAGGTTGATAAATTACCTGAAAAGGTAGTACAATAGATTCAGAGCTCAGAAATACAGAGCAGTTTCAGAATAATGAAAGAGAGGTATAGGATTATGAAAGTAATCGCAACAGAAAAAGCACCGGCAGCAATCGGACCATATTCACAGGCATATGTTAATAACGGAGTTCTTTATACATCCGGACAGCTTGGAATCAATCCTGAGACAGGAAATCTTGGCGGAGATACAATCGAAGAGCAGGCTGAGTGGTCTTGCAAGAATGTAGGAGAGATTTTAAAAGCAGCAGGTACAGATTACGAGCATGTACTTAAAACAACATGTTTCCTGGCTGACATTGCTGATTTCGGAGCATTCAATGAAGTTTATGCAAAATATTTCACATCTAAACCGGCAAGAAGCTGTTTTGCAGTGAAAGATCTCCCTAAGGGAGCACTCTGCGAGATTGAAGTAATCGCAGCAGTAGAAGAGTAAAAGAGGCCAGAAAGGAAGTTTTAGTTATGTCAGAGAATCAGAAAGGATGCTCACCATCCGATTGCCAGGGGTGTGCACATGCAGGGACTTGTAATAGTAAACCGCAGGATTTTCATAAACCGGCGAATGCAAAATCACACATTCGTAATGTGATCGCAGTTGTCAGTGGAAAGGGCGGAGTCGGAAAATCGATGGTAACTGCATCATTGGCAAGAATGATGAGAGAACAAGGATTTTCTGTAGGAATTCTGGATGCAGATATTACAGGACCGTCTATTCCGAAGATGTATGGAATCCATGATACAGCAAAAGGAAGCGATGATGGAATCTTTCCGGAGATTGCAAAAGACGGAACAAAGATTATGTCTGTCAACCTGCTTTTACCGAATGAATCGGATCCGGTAATCTGGAGAGCACCGATTATTACAAGTGTTGTGACGCAGTTCTGGACAGATGTTATCTGGGGAGATCTGGATTATCTCTTTGTGGATATGCCGCCTGGAACTGGTGATGTTCCACTTACAGTATTCCAGTCACTTCCGGTGAATGGAGCAGTGATCGTAACATCTCCACAGGATCTTGTGCGTATGATCGTAGAGAAAGCTTACAAGATGGTAAGACAGATGAATATTCCAGTGCTCGGAATCGTAGAGAATTACAGTTATCTGACTTGCCCGGATTGTGGAAAGAAGATTTCCGTATTTGGAGAAAGCCATATCGATGAAGTGGCAGCTGAGTTAGGTATTCCGGTTCTTGGTAAGATGCCGATTGATCCGGCTCTTTCTGAGATGGTAGAGAATGAGAAGTTCTATGAAGTTTCGAATGAGTACCTGGCAGATGCAGTAAATAAAATATAAGAAGATTACAAGGAATATTTTGAAAAATATTTGCTAATAAGAGTGCAGAGATGTACTTCATGTAACAATAAAAGAAAGAGTAACCGGCTGATATGTGAGAAGAAAGATATCAGTTGGTTATTCTTTTTTATCCTAATTCCATGATGCCAGGATTCCAAGGTCTTTCATCCACTTATGAGCAAGCTCATGTGGATTTAGACTTTTTGACCCTGGCATCGTTAAAATATAAATTGACAAATCGAACAAATGTTCTTATAATAAAAACAGAACAGATGTTCGCACTATGGTATTAGGAAAGCAGGAAAGAATATGAAGATACAGAATCCCATGTCTATCTATGAAAAATTAAATATTTTATCGGATGCAGCAAAGTATGATGTGGCGTGTACTTCCAGTGGAACGAAGAGAAAAGGTGATGGTTCCGGAATGGGAAACTGTACACAGTGTGGAATCTGCCACAGTTTTTCTGCAGATGGCAGATGTATTTCACTTTTAAAAATCCTGTTTACGAATGAATGCATTTTTGACTGTAAGTACTGCGTGAATAGAAGAAGTAATGATGTAGTGAGGACTTCTTTTACACCTGATGAAGTTTGTACGCTTACAATGGAATTCTATCGGAGAAATTATATTGAAGGACTATTTTTAAGTTCCGGCATTCTGGTAAGTCCGGATTATACGATGGAGTTAATCTGTGCAACACTTTATAAGCTGAGAAAAGAGTGTAATTTTCAGGGATATATTCATGTGAAAGCCATTCCGGGAGCAAGTCAGGAACTGATCCAAAAAGCAGGATTTCTGGCGGACAGAATGAGTGTGAATCTGGAACTTCCGACAGCAGAAGGATTGAAACTATTGGCACCGCATAAATCTAGAAAGAATATCCTCGCACCGATGAGGCTCATCCAAGAAGGGAGGAATGAAAATAGCCGTGAATTGTCATTATACCGTCAGGCACCGAGATTTGTACCGGCAGGGCAGAGTACCCAGATGATTATCGGAGCAACTTTGGAATCGGATTATCAGATTATGAAGGTGACAGAGAGTCTGTATAAGAAGTTTGAACTGAAACGAGTGTTTTATTCTGCATTCGTACATGTGAATGAAGATAAAGCACTTCCGGCAAGGACAGATGACGGACCGCCGCTTCTCCGGGAACATCGGCTCTATCAGGCAGACTGGCTGCTTCGTTATTATCATTTTCAGGCAGATGAATTACTGTCGGAGGAGGAACCTAATTTTAATGTTCTGTTTGATCCGAAGTGTAACTGGGCGCTGAAGCATCTGGAGTATTTTCCTGTGGAGATCAACAGGGCAGACTATGAGATGCTGCTCCGTGTACCGGGTCTTGGATATAAATCAGCAACAAGAATTGTGAAAGCGAGAAGGCTTGGAACGCTGGATTTTGCAGATCTTAAGAAACTTGGAGTAGTACTGAAACGGGCGGTGTATTTTATTACCTGTAATGGGAAGACAATGTATCCGCTCAGGATAGAAGAGGAATCCATAGCCAGAAATCTTCTGGATTCCAGAGAAAAACTGCCACAGGAGGTGCGAAATCTCGGTTACAGACAGCTTTCATTATTTGATGATGTCAGGTTCCGGGAGAATTTCTATGAAAAAGATTTATGTGTGTAATGATACGATCACAGGAATATTTTCTGCAATTTATGATGCATGGAAAGAAGGAAGAGAAGAAAAAGAGTGTGGGATTGCAATAAAGGGAATGCTAGAACAGGAGCTTTTTTGTGAGTACATTTTGGTGGAGGAGAATCTTCACAAGGAACAGGCAGTAGAACGATTGATCCGAAAACATCTGGGAGGACAGGCTTATGCTGATATCTGGCATGCATCTCTTGCTTCGGATAAGGATAAGGCAGATGCAATTTATGGGACAATGCTGGCTGCAAGAAGGCTTCGTGACAGTAAAAAGGTTATGGAACATTTGAGCCACCCACAAGTGGAACGTGTATTTGAACTGAGCAGGAAGGTAGGAAGTGAAGCCCATAATTATAAAGGATTTTTGAGATTTCGGGAGTTGTCTGGCGGGATTTTATATGGAGGGATTGCACCAAAGAACAGGATATTGACTTGTATTGCTCCACATTTTGCTAACCGGCTTCCACAGGAAAACTGGCTGATCCATGATAAGACACATCATATGTATGCAGTGCATGAGGCGGGAAAGGAATGGGTATTGGTAGAAAATGAACGGATTCAGGAGGAGAGGCTGGGACATATATCGGAAAATGAACAGATGTATGCAAGTCTGTGGACTGCCTTTTGCAGGACAATATCTATTGAATCCAGGGAGAATCCAAGAAGTCAGATGCAGCATCTTCCACTCAGATATCGGCCGGAGATGACTGAGATGGCAGGCGAGGTGTAAAATTACTTTAAAATATTTTATATTTATGTGTTATAATATGGGCGTTTACAAGAAGTGTCAGGGAAAGGAAGAAACACAATGGATCTTGAACAGCCTGTGATTCGCATTTCTGTGCGAAATCTGGTGGAATTTATACTTCGTGCGGGAGATATAGACAATCGAATAGCGTCGACAGATAAAGATACTATGCAGCTTGGAAGCAGAATCCACAGGAAGATTCAAAAGCAGATGGGTCCGGATTATCATGCAGAGATTTCACTAAAATATGAGATTCCATGTAAAGATTTTACGCTGAAACTGGAAGGAAGAGCAGACGGAATTATTGAGCTTCCGGAAGGAATTGTCATTGATGAAATTAAAGGTGTGTTAAGAGAACTGAATCAGATTAAAGAGCCGGTACCGGTACATCTTGCACAGGCAATGTGTTATGCGTATATTTATGCGGCATCTCATAATTTGCCGGAAATTGGTGTGCAAATGACTTACTGTAATATGGAGACAGAGGAGATAAAGCGTTTTCAGAGTGGTTACATATTCGAAGATTTGGAACGGTGGTTTTATGAGCTGATTGGAAAGTATGAAAAGTGGGCGAGATATCAGATTCAGTGGAAGAAAAAGAGAGATAAGTCGATCAAGAATGTGGAATTTCCATTTGCATACAGAGAAGGGCAGAAGAACCTGGTAACATCAGTATATCGGACGATACTTAGAAAAAAGAAGCTGTTTATTCAGGCACCGACCGGAGTTGGAAAGACGATCGCAACATTATTTCCGGCAGTGAAAGCAGTAGGAGAGGGATTGGGTGATAAGATATTTTATCTGACAGCGAAGACGATCACAAGAACAGTAGCCTGGCAGGCATTTGAGACATTAAGGGAACAGGCGCTTCGTATGAAAGTAATTGTTCTGACAGCAAAAGATAAAATTTGCTTTTGTGAAGAGACAAATTGTAATCCAGATTATTGTCCTTATGCGAAAGGACATTTTGACCGGGTGAACGATGCAGTCTATGAACTTCTGACATCTTCTGATGAACTGAACCGGGAGATACTAGAGGAACAGGCAAGAAAATGGAAGGTGTGTCCGTATGAGATGAGTCTGGATGTGGCGGTCTGGGTTGATGCAATTATCTGCGATTATAATTATGTATTTGACCCACAGGCGCATTTGCGCAGATTTTTCGGAGAAGGAAATAAAGGCGATTATCTGTTTTTAATTGATGAAGCACATAATCTGGTGGAACGGGGCAGGCAGATGTACAGTGCCAGTATCTGCAAAGAAGATTTTCTTGGAATTAAGAAAAAGGTCCGATATGAGGATGAGAAGCTAACAGAGAGACTGGAAGATTGTAACCGGGGGCTTCTGGCAATGAAACGGGAATGCGAAGAATATAAAGTTCTAAATAGTGTATCGCATATTTACCTAAAGCTTTTAAATCTGGTGACAGAACTGGAACGTTTTCTGGAAGAATGTGAGAAAGAAGATATCCGGGAAGAAGTTCTGGAGTTTTATTTTCACATTCGAAGCTTTATGGATATACATGAGCGGTTAGATGAGAATTATGTGATTTATAGTGAACTGGATGGGAAAGGGAAATTCCGGGTACATCTGTTCTGTGTCAATCCAGCGGGAAATTTGGGAGAATTTCTGCAAAAGGGAAACAGCACAATTTTCTTTTCAGCTACATTATTGCCAATTACATATTATAAGAAACTGCTTTCCACGGGAAAAGAAGATTATGCAATCTATGCAGAATCCCCATTTGATGTAGAGCATCGCCTGCTAATGGTTGGAGGAGATGTAAGTACAAAGTACACACGGAGAAATGAAGAGATGTATCAGAGATATGCCAGGTATCTGTGGAAGCTTGCAAATGGAAAGAAAGGGAACTATCTGGTATTCTTTCCGTCTTATCGTTTTCTGGAAGATGTCTATGAAGCTTTTGAAAAGATTCAGGAAAAGGAAGAGTTAGAAGCCTTCCCGGCTTTGGGTCATCGAATTACTTGTGTGACACAATCCCAGTCTATGTCAGAAAAGGGCAGGGAGGAATTTTTGAATACATTTGAAGAGGAAAGAAAGGAAAGCCTGCTTGGATTTTGTGTCATGGGTGGTATCTTTTCAGAAGGAATTGATTTGACGGAGGATAAGCTGATCGGGGCCGTGATTGTAGGAACAGGACTGCCACAGGTTTGTCGAGAACGGGAGATTTTAAAGGATTATTTCGATCAGCACGGGCAGAGGGGATTTGACTATGCTTATCTGTATCCGGGAATGAATAAGGTACTTCAGGCAGCCGGACGTGTCATAAGAACAGACGAGGACAGAGGAGTGATATTGTTGCTGGATGATCGCTTTTTCGACAGGCGGTATCAGGAGACTTTTCCAAGAGAATGGGAAAACCAAAGAAGCTGCAGCCTTGGAAATATGGCAGAGCAGATAGAAGAGTTCTGGAAAAAAGAAAAGGAAGAAGCACAGACCGTCCGGAGAAAAGAATAAATATTGATGCATTGTTTTTCTTGCGTCAGGCGGTCTGTGATTTTGCAGATTCCAATATATCTGGTCTATGTTGTGAATAATGCTGTTGTTGTATAACGATTATGCCAGATTTAATTTACGGTTCAGACGATAATAAGTAATAATATAAAGAATCACACTCCATATAATCATCAAAGCCAGAGAGATTCCCAAAAGACCGAGCATATACTGAGATGGTGTAGACATATAAAGTGTTGTACTTGTTCCAATCGTTACAGTCTGGGTGTTTAGCAGTCCAAGTGGGATAAAAATCAAAAAACAGCTAATGCTTTCTACAAATGTAACGATAAAGTACATGGCAACAGCGCCAAAGACGCGATGACCGGTAAATATCTGTCCCAGAGAGATGCAGGCGTAATATAATATAACATTTGCAACTGTTCCGGCTATCATGAAAAAGATGTAAAAGGCAATTGATCCAAAGACTCCAAGATGGGATCCCAAACCGAAAATTTCCATTAGGAGAGCTTTATTGCCGGAGAGAGAATCTTTTACATATGGCACCCAGGCAGCAATGTATATAGCGGCAAAGAGTCCAATTATGTCGATTATGCACCAGATTGTTCCTGCAATGACTTTTGCAATCAGGAGAGTTCCCTTTTTGACCGGCAGGGTGTGGGTCAGATATCCTTCGTCAGAGTATGTACTCTTATAAAAATGCACAGCAATGATAATTGAGGTTGCAAAAGCAACACAGGTAAGCAGGATAATACCAAAAGAAACAGTCAATCCAAGAATTAAGAAGTAAGTATTACCCAAGTTATGAACATTGTTGGCTGTAAGTCTGCCTGTGATCAGTATACGGATAAAAAATGCATATATAAGCAGGAATGCATGGATGATGATTAAAAAACGATTCATGGCTTTCATATCGTATTTGATGATTTTTCCTAACATTTGAATACCTCCCGGAATAATGCGTCAACAGATTTCTTTTGTTCTGACCGGATATCATCGACGGTTGCATTTAATACAAGTTCACCGTTCTGGATAAAGAGTACGCGGTCTAAAATATTTTCAATATCGGAAATCAGATGTGTTGAGATCAAAATCGTTGCATGTTCATTGTAATTACTTAAAATCGTGTGTAAGATGTAATCTCTGGCAGCAGGGTCAACACCTCCGATCGGTTCATCAAGTATATATAGTTTGGCGTCGCGGCTCATAACAAGGATCAGAGCTACTTTTTCCTGATTTCCTTTGGAAAGAGTTTTCAAACGTGCTGTCTGATCTATGTTCAGGTCCTTCAGCATCGAAGTGGCTCGGATTTTGGAAAAATCTTCATAAAAGTCAGCAAAGTAAGAAACCAGATCTTGGATTTTCATGGAACCGTCCAGATAACTGTGGTCTGGGAGATAGGATACGATATTCTTGCTGTGGACACCAGGAAGTTCTCCGTCGATAAGAACAGTCCCTTCTGTCGGTGTTAAGAGGTCGTTGATCAGTTTGATCAGTGTAGTTTTCCCGCTACCGTTTGGACCAAGCAGTCCGATAATCTGCCCATGATTCAGTGTCAGGTTCAGATTGTGGAGAGCGTAGGCACTTTTATTGTACTTTTTGGAAAGCCCTTTACATTCTAAAATGGGTTTCATATTATTTTTCCTCCTTCATTGTATCTTGAACCAGTTCCAGGATTTCCGGTCTGGTAAATCCAAGATGTTCCATTAATTTTAAAAATTCACGGATATGCTCGGTGGCAGTCTCTGTTTTTAATTGTTTTATCATTGTTTCGTCCTCCGTAATAAATCGTCCGCTTGTACGGCGGGAGTGTACCAGACCAATTCTCTCCAGTTCGGAAAGTGCTTTTTGCATTGTGTTAGGATTTACGGATGCTTCCATAGCAAGTTCGCGAACAGAAGGAAGTTTGTCCCCGGGTTTATAGGTGCCGGAGATAATATCATGCTGAATTCGTTCCATGAGCTGAAGATAAATGGGACGGTCACTATCTAAATTCCATGGCATATTATGTACTCCTTTCATTTTGTATTATTGTACTATCTGAGTAATACAATAATACAGATGCTCGCAAGTGTCAAGCACAATTGTGAAAAAATGATTCATTTAAATATCAGGGGGCATTTTACAAGAATCTGTCAGTAGAGTTTGATGAAAATGAGTAACAAAAAGCAGCAAACCTTTAAAGATTTACTGCTCAGATATCTATTTGTTTAAATTTAATGTAGTGCTGACTGATTGTAATAGTAACTTAATTTTCATTTTCTGCAATAATATTATCCGGAAAATTCTTATCGAACTGGTTGGTTTTTAACATTGCAATCTCATATTTGTATGGCGCGTAAGATTTCTTCTCTTTTGTTGGAGAAGGAATATATGGAGTTTCAAGGATTTTCGGAATTTGTTCAAAATCCGGGTGGTGTACGATATAGGAGAGGGCATCGAATCCAATTTCTCCAGTGCCGAGATTGGCATGCCTGTCTTTCTTTGCACCACACACATTTTTACTGTCGTTAATATGAAAGACCGCAATCTGATCTTTACCGATCAAATGATCAAACTCGTCGATCACACCGTCGAAATTACCACGGATATCATAACCACTGTCGTGAGTGTGGCAGGTATCAAAACAGACACGCAGTTTGTCGCTGTAGACTACGCCGTCATAGATTGCTGCAAGTTCTTCAAAAGACCGGCCAAGTTCCGATCCTTTTCCCGCCATGGTTTCCAGTGCAATATGAAGAGGTGTGTCTTTTGTCAAGACTTCATTGAGCCCCTTTATGACCTGTTGAAGTCCGGTTTCAACTCCGGCACCGACGTGGGCACCAGGATGCAGAATCAGAGTCTGGCTTTTGCAGGCGGCCGCGCGGTCAATTTCTTTTGCCAGAAATTCCACGGCCAGTTTATATGTCTCAGGTTTTACGGTATTACCAAGATTGATAATATAAGGAGCGTGAACGACGATATCTGAAATATTTTTTTCGTTCATATAGTTCCAGGCGGCATCAATATTGAGTTCAGAAATCTCTTTTCTTTTGGTGTTTTGTGGTGCTCCGGTATAGAACATAAATGTATTTGCTCCATAGGATTCAGCTTCTTTTGCAGAACCAAGGAGCATGCTTTTTCCGCTCATGCTGACATGAGATCCAAGTTTTAAATTCATAGATGTAACCTAACCTTTAATTTAATATAAAATGTGTCTGTCAGACAAGTTATCGCTGCTTAAATTTATCCTTGCCCTGTTTACAAATTGGACAGACAAATGTGTCTGGAAGTTCTTCAAATGGAATATCACCATCATAGACATATCCGCAGATACTACACACCCATTTGCCATTTCCGGAGGAATTACTGGAGGTGATTGAAGAATCAGAAGAAGCAGAATCTACCGTATCCAGATCTTCCGGCTGGTAAGTCGGTGCATTTTTCGGACTCTTGCCTTTGATGATATTGTGATAGTATGCATAGGTCATAGGTGTTTCTTGATTCAACATATCACAGTCAATGATTTCCCCAAGAAAGACTGTGTGGGTATTTGTTTCCATTTTATCGATGACCTTACAGACAAGATAACCGCATGCATCATCGACAACGGCAATATTATGCTTTGTAATAAAAGGAACATTCATAAATTTGTCCACATCTCTGGAAGACTGAAATCCAAGCTGGCTGATGATATTGGGGTCAGTCTTTTCAGAAAGTATGGAAACTGCGAACATTCCACTTTTTTCAATGCATTCATGCGTATAATTATCATGATTCATACTGACAGCTAAAGTTGCAGGAGAAGAAGTAATCTGCATAATACTGTTGGCAATGCAGCCGGACATACGATTCTCCCCAAGTGCCGAAACGGCATATACACCATAAGATAAATTTCGAAGTACTTTTTTGTTCATAGGTAACCTCCCATCTCGTATAATAACAGTAATTATTACTATTATAATAGCATGGATTTACCGGAATAGCAACCAGACTTTCTAAAAAAGCGTTGAAAATCGTGTGTGTGAAAAGAATTAAGGTTGTTGGCTTTATTTTCTTGTGCTAAAATACAATGTGACATATTTTGTAAATGAAAAATTAAGATAAATAAGAGGTAGAGAGCATGAAGAGAATATCAGATTTTATAGCGGAAGAACTGGCAGCAGCTTTCGAAGCAGCAGGATATGACAGAAATTATGCAAAAGTAACATTGTCGAACCGCCCGGATCTTTGCGAGTATCAGTGTAATGGTGCTATGGCAGGAGCAAAAGCTTATCATAAAGCACCGATTATGATTGCGCAGGATGTTGTGGCAAAATTAGAAGGAAGTGGTTGCTTCTGCGATGTTCAGGCAGTAAATCCGGGATTTATCAATCTGAAATTAGACGAAAGATTTGTAGCAGATTATCTGGATGAGATGGAGACGGATGAAGACCTCGGACTGAATAAGACTGACAATCCTAAGATGATCGTGATCGACTACGGCGGACCGAACGTGGCAAAACCGCTTCATGTAGGACATCTTCGTTCTGCAATTATTGGTGAGAGCGTAAAACGAATTGCAAGAAAAATGGGACATAATGTTCTTGGAGATATCCATTTGGGAGACTGGGGATATCAGATGGGACTGATTATTACGGAATTAAAGGAAAGAAAACCAGAACTTCCATATTTTGATGAGAATTTTAAAGGAGAATATCCGGCAGAGGCTCCATTTACCATATCTGAGTTGGAGGAGATCTATCCGACAGCAAGTGGAAAAGCAAAAGAGGATGAGGAGTACAGAGAGCGTGCGCTGCATGCCACATATTTACTCCAGAACGGACATAAAGGTTATACAGCAATCTGGAACCACATTATGCATGTATCTGTAAATGATTTGAAGAAGAACTATGCGAACCTGAATGTGGACTTTGATCTGTGGAAAGGTGAGTCTGATGCACAGGCTTACATTCCGGATATGATTGAGCGGCTGAAAAAAGAAGGATTTGCACATGTCGATGACGGAGCTCTTGTGATTGATGTACAGGAAGAGTCAGACACAAAGGAAATTCCACCATGCATGATCCAAAAGTCAGACGGAGCATCTCTCTATGGAACGACAGACCTTGCAACGCTGGTTCAACGAGTGGAAGATTACCATCCGGACAAAGTCATTTATGTTGTAGATAAGCGTCAGGAGTTACATTTTGTACAGGTATTCCGTGCAGCAAAGAAGACAGGAATCGTTCCTTCTGAGACAGAACTGAAATTCTTAGGTTTCGGTACCATGAATGGAAAAGACGGCAAACCATTTAAGACAAGAGAAGGTGGTGTTATGCGTCTGGAGAATCTGATCACTGAGATTCAGGAGGAAATGTACAAGAAGATCACGGACAACCGTACTGTAGAGGAAGAGGAAGCGAAGAACACTGCGAAAACGGTAGGTATGGCTGCAATCAAGTACGGGGATCTGTCCAATCAGGCTTCCAAAGATTATGTCTTCGATGTAGACAGATTTACTTCCTTTGAGGGAAACACAGGACCGTATATTCTGTATACCATCGTGCGTATCAAATCTATCCTGAACAAATACCAGGAAGAAGGAAAAGCGGTCACAGGACTTAAGGTAAATCAGCAGTCCGGCGAGAGCGAGAAAGCATTGATGCTTGCGCTGGTAAAATATAACGAGATGATGGAAAATGCTTACGAAGAACTTGCACCACATAAAATCTGTGCGTATATTTATGATCTTGCAAATGCATTCAATCATTTTTATCATGAAACCAAAATTCTGGCAGAGGAAAACGAAGCAAAGAAACAGGGATACATTGCACTGCTTATACTGACAAAGAAAGTATTGGAGTCTTGCATTGATGTTCTTGGATTCGAAGCACCAGAGAGAATGTAATGATAACAAGGTCGAATAGTGTGGTCGGATTGTGGGAGTGCATAGCACGGAGCAATCTGAAGGTATCATGAAGAGTAGTATATATTACAGGAAGGATTTATAGGTAACATGACAGACAAGTTGTACTACGAAAGTAGTCATAGAAAAGATTTTGAGGCACAGGTAATTTCATGTGAGCCGGAAGGAGAAGGATACAAAGTAGTTTTGGATAAGACAGTATTTTTCCCGGAAGGCGGCGGACAGTATGCAGATACAGGAATTCTTGGAGGGGTTCATGTGCTGGACGCGCAGGAGAAGGATGGAATTATCTATCATTACACAGATGGAGCACTGACACCGGGCGAGATCGTGAAAGGCGAAATTGACTGGGAAAAGAGATTCGAAAGTATGCAGCAACATAGCGGTGAGCATATCATTTCAGGAATTGTACATGGAAGATTCGGATACAACAATGTAGGATTCCATCTTGGAGCTGATTACTGTACGATGGATTTTGACGGACCGATTACAAAGGAGCAGTTGAAAGAAATCGAAGAAGAGGCGAATCGCATCGTTTACAAGAATTTGAATATAGAGATTCTTTACCCGACAAAGGAAGAGTTGAAAGATCTGACTTACAGAAGTAAGATTGAAATTGAAGGACAGGTCCGTATTGTGAATATTCCGGGCGTGGATATCTGTGCATGTTGTGCACCACACGTAGATAGAACTGGGGAGATTGGAAATATTAAACTGGTGGATATGGTGTCATACAAAGGCGGCGAACGCATCACTATGTTAAGTGGAAGCCGTGCACTTACAGATCATCAGCAGAAAGAGGAGAGCGTGAAGAAGATTTCCGCACTGCTCTGTGCAAAGGATACAGAAGTTGCCGAAGCTGTAGAAAAATTAAAAGAAGAGCAGCTTGACTTGAAAAACCAGGTATCTGCTCTCAAACAAAAATTACTGGCTTATCAGGCAAAGGAGATTGACGTTACTCCGGAACTGGTAAAGGTATTTGACAGTGAACTTAGTGGAAATGAACCGAGAGAACTAATGAACATTCTATTAGAGAGAGGTGCAAAGATTTGTGCAATTTTTGCAGGAAATGATGAAGAAGGATATCGTTATGTTATCGGAAGCCATTCTGAGGATGTAAGAGTGATCAGCAAAAAATTAAATGAGGCTTTCCAGGGCCGTGGCGGTGGAAAACCTCAGATGGTGCAGGGATCCTTAAAAGGAACTGCTAAAAATATTTCAGAAATTCTGTAGCTGCCTTGGTGATGGGAACGCGGTCATTGTAAGCAATGACCAGTTCTCTCACCGGCAGTTTTTCTTTTGTCTCAACAATAAATAATTTTTCCAGATCTTTTCCGGTAATACAGTAATCGGGTATACATGCAATGCCGAGCCCGATTTTTGCAAGGTCAATGAGAAGATCATTACTGCTCAGCTCAATTTCCGGCACGAGATCTAACTGGTGCTGTAAAAAGAGATTATGCAGGAATTCGCTGGTTGTACTTTTTTTATCCAGCATCAGAATCGGATGTTCTAAAAGTTCTTTGTAGCTTAAGCATCTTCCGACAAGTTTATCAAAAGAATGATTTGCAACAAACACGTCCTGGAAAGAGCGGATATGTTTTGTTTCACAGTTTCCGAGATATGGATTTGGAGAATTGACAACAATCAGGTCAACCTGTCCATTTTCTAATAGTTCTACACAGCGGATAGAAGTTGCATTCGTTACTTTGATGTGAGCTCCCGGAAATTCCTTATGGAAACGCTCCAGGTAAGGAACAAGAAAATAACGGCAGATAGTGTCACTGGCACCGATGCGAAGTTGTCCTACACCTTCAGAAGCTTCTAAAAGCTGGATTTCCCCACGGTGAATCAGATTCATAGCTGGTTCCACATGACGAAGAAGCAGTTCGCCTTCCGGTGTCAGGCGTACCTTTTTGGTACTCCTGATAAAAAGCTTTTGATTTAATTTTTTTTCCAACGCTTTGATAGACTGGCTTACGGCTGACTGAGAGATAAATAATTTATTCGCAGCTTCCGAAAAACTTAGTGTAGTTGCTACGTGGTAAAACACTTTATATAATTCGTAATTAATATCCATAATAAGACTCCCTAATAAATACTAATTTGATTATAAGGTAAATTAATGCAAAATGCAATGGCAGAATTTGTTTTGAAGTGATTTTTCTATACAGATATGAGATATCTTGGTATAATACTAGAGATAAAAACCTGGACCGCAAAAAATGCGCAGGTAGTTTAGGAAAGAAAAGGAAGATAACATGAAGATCTGGTACAGAGTTACCATTACATTTACGATGCTCCTGGTAATCTTTGCATTGCTGATCACTGGATTTCAGCTTGCAGTTTATGGAGACAGCCATTACGGATTTTATAAAAAGGAATATGAAAAGTACCGGGTCACGGACGATCTGAATATGAAGATTGACAATGTGATGGCAGTGACAGAACATATGATGGCTTATCTGATTGGAAAGGAAGAAAAGCTGTCAATTGTCACAGATGTGGATGGTGAGCATCAGGATTTCTTCAATGAACAGGACAGGCTTCACCTGGCAGATGTGAGGAATTTGTTTCTGGGAGGTTTGAAGCTTCGGAATTATGCGGTGATTCTTGCAACTATTTTAATGATTGTTCTTAGGGCAAAAAAAGCAGATTTCCGAAGAATGGTTCCGCTAGGATATTTGCAGGCGCTGTTTGTTTATCTTATTTTGGCGGCAATTCTGGGAGTTGCCATGAGCATTGATTTTACAAGCTGTTTTACGCTGTTTCATAAATTGTTTTTTACAAATAATCTCTGGATCTTTGACCCGGAGACAGATTATATGATCCGCATGCTGCCGGAAGGATTTTTCTCAGACATGGTAATCCGGGTCGGCGTGATATTTATCGTATTACTTGCCGTGCCGGGAGTTGCAGCGGTCGTGTACAACTGGAAATGGAAAAAGAAAGAAATTAGTAAAACTTATAAAAGGATTTAAATATATTAATTTTAATAATAATGGTGGGTATGTTACAATGAAATAAATAATGAAGATTTAAAGTAACAGAACTATTACCAAATAAAAATATAAACACAATGGAGGAAGACGAATGAGTAATGTAAGAAGAGTGTATGTTGAGAAAAAGGGCAGCTATGATGTCCAGCAGAAGGCACTTGCACATGAGATTCGCAATTATCTTGGAATCAAAGACGTAGAGTATGTGCGTATCCTGAATCGTTATGATGTGGAGAATGTATCTGATGAGACATTTGAAAGAGCATGCAATGGTATCTTTGCTGAACCACCGGTAGATGTCCTTTGGAAAGAGGAGGCTCCTGTTGGTTCCGGAGACAGTCTGTTTTCCGTAGAATTTCTTCCGGGTCAGTTCGATCAGAGAGCAGATTCTGCTGTTCAGTGTATCCAGTTCGTAAAAGAGGACGAGCAGCCGGTCATCCGTACTGCAACGACTTATATTATTCATGGTAAGAATGGAGCTATTACAGAAGAAGAACTTCAGAAGATTAAGGAACACTGCATCAACCCGGTAGACTCAAGAGAAGCAGCAGAGGAGAAGCCGGAGACACTAGTGACAAAATTTGACGAGCCTGCTGATGTTATTGTATTTGACGGATTTAAGGATATGGAAGAGGAAGAGCTTAAGAAATTATATGATTCTCTTGGACTTGCAATGACATTCCGTGACTTCCAGCATATCCAGAATCATTTCAAAGGGGAAGAGCACCGCGATCCTTCCATGACAGAGATCCGCGTACTGGATACTTACTGGTCAGACCATTGCCGTCATACAACATTTTCAACAGAACTTACAGAAGTTTCCTTTGGAGACGGAGATTATCGAAAACCGATGGAAGATACTTACAAGCAGTACCTTCGCGATCACAGCGAGATTTTTAAAGGGCGTGAGGACAAATTTGTATGTCTGATGGATCTTGCATTGATGGCTATGAGAAAGCTGAAAAAAGAAGGCAAGCTTCAGGATCAGGAAGAGTCAGATGAGATCAATGCCTGCAGTATCGTTGTACCGATCAAGGTAGATGGCGTGGAAGAAGAGTGGCTTGTGAACTTTAAAAATGAAACACACAACCACCCGACAGAGATTGAGCCTTTTGGTGGAGCTGCTACATGTCTTGGCGGAGCAATCCGAGATCCATTATCAGGACGTACTTATGTATACCAGGCAATGCGTGTGACCGGAGCAGCAGATCCGACTGTATCTATCAAAGATACAATGAAAGGAAAGCTTCCTCAGAAGAAACTGGTTCGTGAGGCAGCTCATGGATATAGTTCTTATGGTAACCAGATCGGACTTGCAACTGGTGCAGTTAAGGAGATCTATCACCCGAATTATGTGGCAAAACGTATGGAAATTGGAGCTGTTCTCGGAGCAGCACCAAGACGTGCAGTAATCCGTGAGACTTCAGATCCTGGTGATATCATTATCCTGCTCGGTGGACGTACCGGACGTGACGGCTGCGGTGGAGCAACCGGATCTTCTAAAGTACATACAGAGGAGTCTATCGAGACTTGTGGAGCAGAGGTACAGAAAGGTAATCCGCCGACAGAGCGTAAGATCCAGAGACTGTTCCGCAGAGAGGAAGTCAGCAAATTAATTAAGAAATGTAACGACTTTGGAGCCGGAGGAGTTTCTGTTGCAATCGGAGAACTTGCAGACGGACTTCAGGTAGATCTGGACAAAGTACCGAAGAAATACGCAGGACTTGATGGAACAGAAATTGCAATTTCTGAGTCTCAGGAGCGTATGGCTGTTGTTGTAGACCCGAAGGATGTAGATGAATTTATGGGATATGCAGCAGAAGAGAACTTAGAGGCAACAAAGGTAGCTGTCGTAACAGAGGAGCCAAGACTTGTATTATCCTGGAGAGGTAAGAAGATCGTAGACTTATCCAGAGCATTTTTAGATACTAACGGTGCTCATCAGGAGACAAAAGTAGCTGTAGATATTCCAAGCCGCAAAGACAGTATCCTCGTAAGAGAAGAAGTGACAGATGTCAAAGAAAAGTGGATGGAGACATTAAAAGATCTGAATGTGTGCTCACAGAAAGGTCTTGTGGAAATGTTTGACGGTTCCATTGGAGCATCTTCTGTATTTATGCCGCATGGCGGACAGTATCAGATGACAGAGACACAGGCTATGGTTGCGAAGCTTCCTGTACTGACAGGAGACTGCGATACGGTTACAATGATGAGTTTCGGATTCGATCCGTATCTGTCAACATGGAGTCCGTACCACGGAGCTATTTACGCAGTGACAGAGTCTGTAGCAAAAATTGTGGCAGCAGGAGGAGATTACAGTAAGATCCGTTTCACATTCCAGGAGTACTTCCGCCGTATGACAGAGGATCCACATAGATGGAGCCAGCCATTCGCAGCACTTCTTGGTGCTTACAGTGCACAGCTTGGATTTGGTCTTCCTTCTATCGGTGGAAAAGACAGTATGTCCGGAACATTTGAGCATATTGATGTACCACCGACACTGGTTTCTTTTGCAGTGGATGTGGCAACAGAAAAAGATATTATTACACCGGAGCTTAAGAAAGCAGGAGATAAGCTTGTATGGCTTCAGATCCCGACAGACGAGTATGATGTTCCGGTTTATGAAAAAGTTATGGACCAGTATGGTAAATTTACTGCTGATATTCATGACGGCAAGATTGTGGCAGCTTATGCACTTGACAGACACGGAATCGTTCCGGCTGTCAGCAAGATGGCATTTGGTAATCGCATGGGTGTAACATTAGATGCGAGCGTAGAGGCAAAAGACTTGTTCGCACCTGCATTTGGAGATTTGATTGCTGAAGTTCCGGCTGACAAGCTGGATGGACTGACGATTGATTACACAGTCATCGGTGAAGTGACAGAAGAGCAGAATTTTGAATACAAAGATACAAAGATTGCCCTTGCAGATGCCCAAAAAGCATGGGAGAGTACACTGGAGAGCGTATTTGCTACAAATTCCAAAGCAGAGGGACAGGACGAGAAGATTGACACAGGTCTTTTTGATACAAAAGAAGTACATATCTGCGAACACAAGATCGCTCAGCCGACTGTATTTATTCCGGTATTCCCTGGAACAAACTGTGAGTATGACAGTAAGAGAGCTTTTGAGAGAGCAGGAGCAAAAACAATCGTAAAAGTATTTCGCAATATGAGTGCTTCCGATATTGTAGATTCTGTCGATGTATTTGAAAAAGCAATCGCGCAGTCTCAGATGATCATGTTCCCAGGTGGATTCAGCGCTGGTGATGAACCGGATGGTTCTGCAAAATTCTTTGCAACTGCATTCCAGAATGCGAAGATGAAAGAGGCGGTTGAGAAACTTCTTGGGGAGCGTGACGGACTGGTACTTGGTATCTGTAATGGATTCCAGGCTCTTGTAAAACTGGGACTTGTTCCAAATGGAACAATTACAGGACAGACAGAGGATTCTCCGACACTGACTTACAATACAATTGGACGCCACATTTCTAAGATGGTGTACACGAAAGTAGTCAGCAACAAGTCTCCATGGCTTTCCGGAGCAAAGCTTGGCGGAGTTTACACAAACCCGGCATCTCACGGAGAGGGACGTTTTGTTGCAAGCAAAGAGTGGCTTGACAAGCTGATTGCAAATGGACAGGTTGCAACTCAGTACTGCGACCCACAGGGAAATGTATCTATGGATGAGACATGGAACATTAATGGTTCCTATCTTGCAATCGAAGGTATCACCAGCCCGGATGGAAGAGTATTTGGTAAAATGGCCCATTCAGAAAGACGTGGACGTTCCGTTGCAATGAACATTTACGGAGAACAGGATCTGAAGATCTTTGAGTCTGGAGTAAAATATTTTAAATAAAAATAATCAGGCGCTTGCAAATTTTGCAGGCGCTTGTTCTGTATTTCGGCAAAAATACAAAATTATGCAGGAAATGAAAATTAAAATTGCACAAAATATAAAAATAACATTTTTTTGCAAAAAAAATCTTGTGTTATAAAGTAAAATACTTTACAATATTAAAGGACAAAAGCGTCGAAGGAGAAGAACGGTTTTGCCGTCCTTCTTTTTTTGAATGATGAATGCAAATAAATCAAGAAATATGGCGCTTTAAATTTCATAATAACATTTTTTCAGGAGGTACAAAGGTATGTCATATGTTGATGAAGTACTGGAAAAAGTAGTGGCAAAGAACCCTGCTGAGCCAGAATTCCACCAGGCAGTAAAAGAAGTATTGGAATCATTGAGAGTGGTAATCGAAGCAAACGAGGAGAAATTCAGAAAAGACGCTTTGCTTGAGAGACTGGTTGAGCCTGAGAGACAGATCAAATTCCGTGTTCCATGGGTAGACGATAATGGACAGGTTCAGGTAAATACAGGTTACCGTGTACAGTTCAACAGTTCAATCGGACCATACAAAGGAGGCTTACGCCTTCATCCTTCCGTAAACCTTGGAATCATCAAATTCCTTGGATTTGAGCAGGTATTCAAGAACTCACTGACAGGTCTTCCAATCGGAGGAGGAAAAGGTGGTTCTGATTTCGACCCTAAGGGAAAATCCGACAGAGAAGTTATGGCATTCTGCCAGAGCTTTATGACAGAACTTTGCAAATATATTGGTGCTGATACTGATGTTCCAGCAGGAGATATTGGTACAGGCGCAAGAGAGATCGGATATATGTTCGGACAGTACAAGAGAATCCGTGGACTATATGAAGGAGTTCTTACAGGAAAAGGACTTTCCTATGGTGGATCTCTTGCTCGTACAGAGGCTACAGGATATGGTCTTCTGTATCTGACAGACGAACTTCTGAAACTCAATGGTATTGAGCTTGCAGGTAAGACAGTTGCAGTTTCTGGTTCAGGTAACGTTGCAATTTACGCAACTGAGAAAGCACAGGAACTCGGAGCTAAGGTTGTTACAGTAAGTGATTCTACAGGATGGGTATACGATCCGGATGGAATTGATGTTGCAGCTCTCAAAGAGATCAAAGAAGTGAAACGTGCAAGACTTACAGAGTACAAGAACTATCGTCCAAATTCAGAGTACCATGAAGGAAGAGGAGTATGGAATGTTAAAGTTGACATTGCTCTTCCATGTGCTACACAGAATGAGCTTCACCTTGAAGATGCAAAAGCACTTGTTGCAAACGGATGTATCGCAGTATGTGAAGGTGCTAACATGCCTACAACTCTCGAAGCTACAGAGTATCTGCAGGAGAATGGTGTTATCTTTGCACCTGGTAAAGCAGCTAACGCCGGTGGTGTTGCTACATCTGCACTTGAGATGTCTCAGAACAGCGAGCGTCTGAGCTGGACATTCGAAGAAGTAGATGCTAAACTTAAAAACATCATGGTTAACATCTGCCACAACATGGTTGATGCAGCTGAGAGATACGGATTCAAGGGCAACTACGTTGTAGGTGCTAACATTGCCGGATTTGAGAAGGTTGTAGATGCTATGACAGCTCAGGGAATCGTTTAGGATTTAAGAAAATAGATTGAGATTTTCATTGATCGATTGATAGAATAGAAAGGATACCTTATGGATAGAATGTCTGTAAGGTATTCTTTTTATATATTAGGAAAGTGCTTTCCTAATATGCAAAAAACGCTCCGCGATCTTTTAATGTTAAAATCCTGAAAATATTTCCTAAAAAGAAAATAAAGTTTATTGACATTATCAGGAAAAATGAGTATAGT
>OLRJ01000169.1_pt1 | contig 66499 bp, 58 predicted proteins | sample 1672741 | NCBI WGS metagenome assembly OLRJ01 (sample SAMEA3136719, study PRJEB25190) | human gut metagenome | biome: human gut; feature: human-associated habitat; material: faeces | place: Austria | collected 2013 | reverse complement strand
CGCAAAGTCGAGATAAATGGTTGCCGATTACAGAACCCGGCTTATAGGCTCACTCGCATTTCAATGCCGTCCCTTTGGGCGGCATTTTTTAACCATATCGGCATCAACCTATATCTCGGATTGAGAATCAATCAAACGACGATAGTACAAACAGCTCTCGTATAAGTCGTGATGCATTCCCTGCCCCTCAATTTTTCCCTCATTAAGAACGACGATCCAATCGGCGCTTAAAATGGAGGACAACCTATGAGCCGCATAGACGATCGTCCGTCCATCAAAAAGGCTTCTCAAGAGACAATCTACTTCGCGCTCGGAAATTCCATCAAGACTCGAAGTTGGCTCGTCGAGAATGAGCACTTTAGGATTACGGATAATAGTTCTAGCCAATGCGATACGCTGTCTTTGCCCTCCCGACAAGGCCAGACCCCGCTCGCCAACGTCCCTATCCAAAGGAATATCACCTAATCCAACAGAATCAAGGGCATTCTCCATGTCAAAGCGAGAAGCTGAGAGTTTTGCAAGCCTTAAATTATCCTCGACGGTACCGCTAATCAAACTAGCGGACTGGTCTATAAAGCCAATTGAATCCCGATATTCCTCAAGGGGGATATCGGACAACTCAATACCATCAAGGAGTATTTTCCCTTTTGAGGGAGAGAAAAAACGTTCCATCAAACCCAAGCACGTTGACTTCCCCCCACCCGAAGCTCCAACTAACGCAGTTACTTTCCCAGGAGGAATGCTGAACGAGGCATCGTTCAAAGAGTCATTCAAGGACGATGGGTAGCAAAATGAAACACGATAAAAAGTAAAAGATGGACAAGGAGAAATGCCTCCCTCTTTGTGGCAAGAAGAAGGAAGACTCCTAGGATGAACTAGGGTTTCAAAGTCTCTAATTCTCTCGTCGCCTACAGCAGCTTCGCGCGCATATGAAATAAAACCAACAAATTGGCTTACCGAAGAAGAAAAGTAAGAGAAGTACATCAAGAAAACTACAAGATCGGAAAAAGCCATTGCGCCCGCAGCAACCTGCCAGGATGCAAACAAAATCGTTCCAATATTCGCAAGCTGCATCAAGACAGACGATATCGGAGAAAGAAAACCGGCAAGCAGAGACAATTTAAAGCCAGCTTTTGCAGCAGCCTCTATTTCGACTCCGAGAGATTTTTCCGCCGAGCTCCATGCGTTATAAGATCGCAAAACCCGATTCGTGAGAGCGAATTCCTGGGTTTTTACTGTAATACGCAAAAGAAGCTCCTGAACCTCTTTCCTGTAGCCCGACATCGGGCGCGATGCAACGACCGAAAAAAGCAAGGATAGCAATCCAAACCCCAAACCGATAACAAACGTCATGGGGGAAATGAGAACCAGGGCAACAAATGATCCGAAAAACACGAACAAGGACTGAACAAGAGAAACAAGCTGCCCAGGGAGTCTCTTAACCAATTCAACATCACTTACAATGCGCTGAGAATACCAACCTGAAGGTCAAGCTTCCTGGCTCAAAACCGACAAAGCAAAGAACGAACGGGATAGACGGCCTCTTATTCGCTTAGCTAGTCCCTCGCCTATCTTGGCAATCAGAACCTGCTGGCCCATAGTCAATAGGGCGCTTGCAGCAAGAAGGATCAGCAGGATTATCAAGGGGTCGAAAGCATTTGCCCCTTCCTGTGCAGCCTGAATCAAAGCTCCACCATATTGGGGCTGAGCCAGCAAAATTATCTGCCCGAGTAGCCCCAGAGCCAAGCAAGCGACAAACACCCACCCCAAAGAAGGGACATACCTCTTTAATAAAACGATTATTGTTCGCATGGAATCGGACTCCCTCTATCGGAGAAAAAGACGACAAAGCAACCTCCCTTTTCTATTCCACGGCCTTACGAGCTAAAAGAACTTTTCCAGCGCTTACGCTTGGCAGCACCATCAGCATGGGAGATAGAACGACCGCAAAAGAAGGCGCGAAAATCAACAGCGAGGAAACTAAGCAGGCAGATAAGGGGAGGCTAACCGAACAAACGGCAGAAGCAATAGCCCCAGAAGATAATGCGCACGCCATGCCAACGATGAGCGCATTAAACGCATGGATGAACGACTCACATATCATCATTTCGAAGATCGATCTATGACTCGATCCACACGAAATGAACGTCCTTCCTTCAAGAACCCTGTCGTTTGCCGTCATTGCAACAACAGCCACAGCTCCAGCAACGCAAACTAAAATAGGGGCACCGAGAAAGGACAGCAGCTGTTCAGTGCTTATCCCGCTTGCTTCGATTCCCTGACCCCTCAGATAGACAACCAGAGCATCAACAACAGCAATGAGCCCCGCAACCAGCGAAATGCCTATTGCAATAGGCATTTGTATCGCCACAGATTCATCGGAATAGAAAAGTACCTTGCTCTGGGCAACCAGCCAGACCGGAGAGCCCCTCCAAGGAGCAACAGCCGTCCACGTTTTCACCACCCAAGGGAGCAACGGCCTCAAAACGACAGAGCAAAACAAAGCAACAACAAAGGGGAGGAATACAAGACAACTGATTCGAGCCAGCGGGTCTGATTCGACGGAAATTGCAATCAACGAAAAAAGGCCAACAACTAACAAGGCACAGACAACGATGCGGAAGGCGCCGATTTTCTTTCTATATGGCAATTGACCGCCCAGGGTTAAAAGAGGGGAAACATTCAGGGAAGAATGCACACTGCTCAACCCACCAAGAACAAACGCAAGGAGCTCAACGCAAGCGACCAAGGCGACAACCGGAAAATCAAGACAAGCCCCCAAACAAACAAAGACATCAAAGCAAGGAATCGCAAAGCCGAAAGCAATGAAACCCAACATCAAGCCAAGAAACGAAGCAATTGCTATCTGAACAAAAAAGCAAAGTCCTACATATCTCCTGCGCATGCCTAGCAACCGCCACACAGAGTAAGATGGCTCTTTTTTCTTTGCAACAAGTCGCGCCACAGAGGCAGATACAGGAATGGAAGCAATCCATGTCAGAAACAGTGTTGCGGTTCCCGCATTGAGCAGCTGCCTCGAAGCCGCCCCCTCTAGCCCATAAGACGAAGATATGAGCAAGGCGGACCAACCGCTAGCAACGCCACAAAAGAAGGCGACCAGAATAATACCCACCCAATCAAGCCATCTATTCCTTAAGTCAGAAATGAACAAACGCCACATGGTTACCCCTCCAGCAAAAGGGCTATTTCATGCGGGGCGGGATGGTTGAGCTCCGCAGCAACCATCCCATCTTTCAGAATCACAACACGATCGGAATAAGAAGCCGCCGTCAGATCATGGGTTACCATCACAACAGCACGATTACCCTGCTTCGATTCGCGACGCATTATATCCATCACCGCTCGCGTATTATCAACATCAAGAGATCCTGTAGGCTCGTCTGCAAATACTATTGGAGAATCAGTAGCCATGGATCGCGCTATTGCTATACGCTGCCGCTCTCCTCCCGACAATGAATCTGGATAGTCCTTTGCCTTATCGGCGATACCAAGGCCACTAAGCAAAGCTAGCGCATCTTTTTTCGTAGCTTCCTTTCCAGAAAGTCGAGCGGGAATCCAGACGTTATCTACGGCATTCAGCGATGGAATGAGATTTAAATTCTGAAATACGAAACTGACCAAACGCCTTCTGACTTCGTCTCTCTCTATAGTGTTCATTGATGAAATCAAGTTGCCATCAAGGGCAATAGAGCCCGAATCTATCTCTTCGAGGCCCGAAAGGCAGTTCAACAGGGTCGTTTTTCCCGACCCACTTGGGCCGACAATAGAAACGAACTCACCCACGTTAACCGAAAAGTCAATCCCATTCAGCACCCTGTTCTTCCGAAGCTTTTTTCCTTTGCCGTACATGAAAGACTTTTCTATTCCCCTTGCATCAATCAAGGCTGACATCGAAGAATCACGCCCTTTCTGCAATTGCCGGGCATGCGAAAGCATGCCCGGCACTATCTTTGCTTAGCCGCACCAAAGGCTCACAGAGCTGTTTATCGCCATTGCACATAAAGCTAGCTCCAGATGCCCTAGGATCGATTGCATCGCTAGAGGCTTCGAGCGACTGAAGATCCAACATAGAACCCATTTCCTTCACCTCCTTCCTTGATTTGTGCGCATATTTATATCAATGAAGAGAAACGGGAAACCATCCAAAAGGATGCTCGACCGAAGACAGGAGAAATCCGATCAGCCCAGCGGAACCAGTTGAATAATCAACCGATAAGCAAGAACCACCATTTCCCAAGGCCCAAATTGGCCCCTCGAAATCTTGGCTTTGCTCCCGAAAGCAAAACTCCCCTATCACGTTCCTCACCATTGCTGAAATAACATCAGCGTTTTCCTCCCCATCAATGCAGAGAAGTGCCGCTGCTTTGCCTAATAGCCCATGGAACAAGCCACCGTTCAGGGCAACGTATTCTTTGAGCGAAGAAGAAATAGCTTTAAGCTCATTTGCATATCCATCCGCATTGCATAAGGCAAGTGAAACCCCAATACCCGCAATGCCCTCAGATAAGTACCCAAAATCAATTCCCGAATAATCAACTGACAAAGAGCCATCAGGTTTTACATCGAGTCCCGAAAGTTCGTGTTCGAGGCAAACGTTAGCCAAGCGATTCCACTCAGCCGATTGCTCGACAAAGCATGCAGCCAACTCATGGCAAGCCAATGCCGCACCAGACCAGCCATCGAACAATCCAACGGCATTCCCGGTTTCCGCGCCATCACTTACTGGTTCGAGATTCTTCAATACGGAATCTCGCAAAAAATCAGCAGATTCTCCAAGGAGTTTTCTCACCTGGGGACAGCCGCAATCTGAATTGATTTGCAAGAGAGAAAGAACCGTTCCAGCAATTCCGCTTCTTATCGAAATATCATCAGAGGGACCATACGGTAAAAAAAGAGGAAGCAGACCTATTGCCTTTTCACAATATCCAAGCTGCGAAAAAACGCTTGCTATTCCCACTGTTCCAGGAAGCAGTCCATGAAAATGCAAAGAGATTTCGCTTTTCAAAAGCTTCGTCGTGATCCATTCAACATCAGAGGAAACATCAAGCCCAAAACGACCAAGCATGAGAGCAACGCCCGCAGCGCCAGTCTCTATGTCCAATCGGCCTAAAGGCCCATGCAAGAATTGTGTAGCATCACCAGGATAGAGACGGCCCTCCGAATCATCGGGCCTTCTCGATTTTGCAATTCCTGCAGCCAAACGCTGCGCAAAGCTACACGAATCGATTTTTTCACTCCCAACCGGCACCAAGCCAAACGGGGAATCAAATATACGGGAAGCCATACAAGACAATTGCTCTTCCAGCATGTCCTTAACTGAAGATGGAAAATGCTTATCTATAAGAGGAAGCCGCTCATAAAGAGAGCGTGGAGAGAAAGAGCTACTCCAAGAAGGCCAAAAGAGATAGGACAAAACACATGCCAAGCCGAATTCGTCCCTCTCTTTATTGGCGCATTTGCAGAGCGGAGAAAAACCAGGCATCCCCAAGCACGCCGAATCAGCCCCATCGATATCGCTACATGCCTCAAAATCGATAAGGCTTACTGCAAGATTTTTATCAACGATGAAGTTTTTTGGATTAACATCCATCAAGGCAACGCCCGCGCCATGAACTGCATCCAAGAGGCCCAGCATTTGTCGAGCAATTACCAAGGCTCTCTCGGAATAGCGAAGAGCATCGTCCTCTCCAAGACGAAAAGGATAATTACTGGCAACCCAAGACTGCAAAGTGACCCCGGCACAATATTCCTCGACCAGAAATTCGTGTCCGCAAACTGTCTTATACGAGTAGTAAGAGGGAATCCCCTCAATTCCCTGCAGTCTGATGAGCATCGACCGCTCATGCCTTAAGCGTAGCACCGCATCGCAATCGGAAGAAGAATAGCCAGCATACGACCGAGCCTCTTTGGCCACAATCTCGCAACCAGTCTTGAGATTAACCCCACGATAAACCCCACCCGCATTGCTGAAATGCAGGCTTTCCAAAATTGAATAAGGAGCGAAAAGAAGCTCAAATTCATCTGATGGGTTGATACGAGCATCGACCTGTTTCTTTATGCCAAAGGGGACGGAAACAAAATCAGGCAAGACGAAGAATGGCTTTCTCTGATCTTCAGTCAGAGAGCCATCCGGCCTTCGTATTGCCAGCCTGGAGACGCCCTTTCCATCTTCTTCCAAAAGATATCGAAAACCACCGTAGCGGAAGAAAACCGGAGCTTCCTTGTATCTGATGTCAGACAACACATAGGGACCATGGAAATTCCCCAAAAGACCTTCTAACTCTTCCAAAAGAGCAAGGAAGTCGCCAACTGACCCTGGATAGATTGTTATAAATTTGCCCGAAGAGGACCTATTTGCATTCTTACCGTTCAGTCTCAGAAAGCTCCCATACGATACCAAATGCTTGAAAGCAACTCTCTTCTTGACCAAAAAGCCACCCACAACATCGAGCAGCAATTGGGCTTCCGTGGGACATGAGCTTAGGTGGATCTTCCATCCCTGATCAGGCAAGTTCACCTTTGCGGGAAATAAATACCTCCAGGTTGAATCAAGCTGACACGCCCAATCCGAAGGGACTTCGCAAGAAAAAGACTCTGTATTTTTCGCCTGAGCATACTCTTCGAAAAATGGCGAATCCTTGGCAATATGAAGCATTCTGTAATTGGTTAAGTTATGGTAACCATGCCTCATAAAAACCTTCCTAATGGAAATAATATATTAAGAAGTTAACTGTTTCTTTTAACTTCTTAAAGTTAAGCATTATTTACTAGTACTTAGAGAGAAACCGATGATAGGCGGTTGACCTGAACGGTAAGCGGTTTTGAACATAAAAAATGGGCGCTGGTGAATTCCAGTGCCCATCATCAAGTGCAATAGCATCTATTGATTATGATACTTTTTATACTCCTCCAAAAAGGTCTCACCGTATCTTTTTTCAGCCTCTTCATCGCTAAGATACTCAAGTAAATCACCAGGTTGGCAATCGAAAACCTCACAAATCCTATCAAGACTGCCAATTCTTAACGCACGAATTTTCCCGTTTTTTATCCTCGATACCGTCTGAACCGTGCATTCAAGCTTTTCTGCCAGCTCTACGGATTGCATCTTTCTCGAGGCAAGCAATTTGTCCAAGTTGAACACTATAGCCAAAATATGCCCCTAAACCGTATCGTCCGACAACTGCTGCAACAATACTCCGTATTTAAACACATATGACAGAACAAAGCCAATAACCGAAGCCACCAAGGTCGAAATGCTCAGATCCGCCACCACTCCATCCCCTTGCTTCGCCAAGCCAATTCGCATAACACCAAGAGAATAACCATCAAAAGGAATCACGGAGACAACCGCCTGAAGGACAAAACTGGCAAGCAGCAAAAAACTCACTACTTTAATTTGCCGAGAAGTATGCATAGTGAACGGACTGCTCCCATGGCGTATCGAATTGCAAATACTTCCAATTACGTAAAGGATATAAATGTTTATGAAAGCAGACACCGCAACAGGAACAGCGTAAAGAAGATGACAGACCAAGTCACACAAACCAACTTGTGAGGTTACCAAGGAAGCGAAAAATGCGACAAAGAGCAAACTCCATCCAATGACGAATGTCGCCATAACGACTCGCAAGGCAACATACAATGGCTTTGCGATATTCTCCAGGCGAAGTAAAGAAGCCCTTGCTTCGTTTGATTCCCCAAACAACTATGTCTTCCTTCCGTTATCAGCAGTCCAACTTCGGCTTTTTGAGAGGCAAACTTTGAAGGCCAATGGTCACGCAGCCATTAGGAAGCCCTATATTCAAGCAACTTGAAACTTGTTGATTTGGAATGGAATAAAAAAGCATTCTATCTCCTTAACTAATTAATAAAAACTATTAACTAATTATTGCTTACTATCACCAATAAACTATGTCCATAATTGCTCATGTTAACGGTAGGAATCAATCGGTTACGCATAGAATCTTCTAAGCAAATCGCCAAGCAGACCATAAAATTTTTTGGCTAAGGCGCAATACGGATCACAGGATCGGACATCACCATAGGCATACAATGAACGGGCACGGCAGCCTCCGCCGCATAAATACTTCATGCCGCAATTCGAGCATCCTGAAATTGATTCAACGTCCAGAGTCGAAAAGGGTGAATTATCAATTTTTTCTTCGACATCCGCAAGACTATCCTTCAACAAGTTCGCAATGGTATAGCCATCAAACTGCAACATATGACAGGGATACAGGAGCCCCTCATGGGATACGCTTAAGCAGGTTCGGCCGGCACCGCACCAACCTCTTGCCGAAATAGAACCGTTCAAATTAAAGCCACAAGAAAATGCATTTTGACCGGCGTTCTCTATCAAGATTTCAGCCAAGCGCTCAAGCGCATTATCGTCGGGAATAAGCCTCTTCGAATGCTTATCATCAGCAGTACATGACAGCAGACTAAAGTTGATGCCAACATTCAAAGAGCGAGCTAACTCAAAATATGAAGGAATATCCTGAATATTAAAAGCGTGAATCGTCGCTATGATATGAGCGTTTATCCCTTCTTCTTCAATCGCAAGGATGCTCTTTTTTAGATCAGCAAACCGCTGATATCCACGGATATACGATTCGGAACTAGAAGAAGAGCCATCAAACGAAACAGCAATTCTATCCACAGCACCAGACAACCTTTGAAGGATCTCTCTCTTTATGCTGGTTCCATTCGTTATTATAGAAACGCTCCTTATACCCTTCGTCTTTGCAAAAGAAACAATATCGGGCAAGTCTTTCCGCAAAAAAGTTCCCCGCCTGAAATAACCAGACTATCGACATTCAGCCCCTTCAATTTCGTAAGAATGACTTCGATATCCGCAAGAGGGAGATCGGGCGAAGCATTACGTTTCGAATTCACGGAATAGCACCCGACGCAATTCAAATTGCATCTTTGTGTCACATGAAGATATGCAGATCTTGATAGATTTCCATCGTGCTCTTCTCGAAAGAATTTCCCTTCGCCCAAAGCGCTACAGAACTCAGGAGAAAAATCGTCCGTAGATAACTCCTTAGACCCAGCCTCGAACGCATCTCTGCAAACACGCTCTTCGGCAGAATCTAATCCGATCACTGCCCCAGTTGCCAAATTTCCGAGAATCGGAAATTTGGCATAATCAAACATAACAACACTATCTGAAAACTTCATGCGTCCTCTTTCACTGTAACCCCAGCAAAGCAATAGCACACGAAGCCCTTTCCGTTGCTCGAAAGCCGTCCAAAGTCCATATCAAAGCGTAAGCGGAAAACATATAGGATGCACAAACTACCGAGCAGACCAGTACCGCCACCGTTGCGCAAAGACAGCACACCTAAGAGCAAGAGCGGGATTCCATCACCGCCCATGGTTCCACCCACAAAAAGGCTGAATGCTCAAAGGCGACCACCACTCCTTCTGGCGAGCACAAAGACATTGCCGTAGTCAAGTGGCCGAAAAGCCCTTCGGGGCTGATGTGACGTCCGACGAATCCGACTTGCAGGCCATCGCGCCCAACGACGACATAATCACCTTCGCGCAAGACGACACCAAAGTGGAGCACAAACAGCAAGGACGTCCATTACTCAGGTATCACCAACAAGGAGCTGCCTTTCTCCGTTACCTAAGGCCGTAAGTTGAACAATGAAACTGTGGACCCTTCAGTGCTGAAGAACGTTGCCGGCAATGAAGCTTCCTTGGACTACGAGAACAACACCGCCACTACGGTAAACGTAGACGGCACTTCGCGCAACGTAAAAGAGCCGTACGTTATGGCTTCCTTTGCTTCATTCGATACCGAGCATCCCAAGATCATCAAGGTTAACAACGACAAAGGCATGAATCAGGACGGCTCGTTCGTCGCCGTTGTCCTGGCGATGCCTGGCTTGACACAATCACCCCAGCTCAACAACATGGTTGATCTACCTGAAAGCGTCACCTTTCTTCCGTGCATTCGGGTTGCGTGCTTGAGCTTTGCGGCGACGCAAAGTCGAGATAAATGGTTGCCGATTACAGAACCCGGCTTATAGGCTCACTCACATTTCAATGCCGTCCCCTTGGGCGGCATTTCTTTTTCTAAGCACCCGGCATCGAGCCCAGACCCTCATTCGTAGCGCAAGCCCGGTGCCACTCCACGACACCGGCCAGCAAGCCCGTCCCCAAAGCCGCCCAACACTGCACCCCAGGCACTCCACCCAGCGCCCTCCCGAAAGCGCCCGCAGCGCGGCCAGGTCCACCTTGCTCACACGCTGGACCAAGGTTCATCCCACTGCGCCGTTCGAGCCTATCCAGGGATCCCAAAAACAGAAAAACGCCCCAAATTGCAACTTTTTTGCGATTAGGGATTGCTGCGGGGGGCCAAAGCGCGTATCTAGGCGCAAAAGCGCAGCAAATCAGCTGATCGGCAGTCAGTTTGTACTTTGCACGGACAAAAGAGAGTCCGCAATCGCAAAAAAGTTGCACGGACGCCAGATTATTTGTTTTCGCAACGGGAAGATCACCATAACGGGGCGAATCCCGAAAAGGGATGCAGACAAAAGAGCGAAAATCCCTCTGGCAGGCGCAGATGGCGAAAGGACTCCCGCACCAGCAGCGACGGACATTGGGCGCAGGTGCAGCGGAGCTGTAAATGGCACAAGACTAGCGGCGCAGCGGGCGGCAGCCACAGGCGGGCGGCAGCAACGGCGTAGGACATACGCCAGTTAATCAGCGAGTGCCTTTCAGATGGGTACAGGTGGCGAGTAAACCCTCGCCGGGAGTTTATCGAAAGTCCGGGCCTGCGCCAGTAAATCAGCGAGCGACGTTCTGACGAGTGCAGGGAAATTGAAAAGCCCATGGGGCTGGCCTAATGTGCCGCCCCATGGGCTTTGAAATTTTCTTGTGCCGTCAGAACGCCGCGCAGCGTCATTGCGTTTCGCATGACTTGCGCTGTCCGTTAGGACGGCGCAACCAAACTGCGCAGCGTCATTGCGTTTCGCATGAAAAAGGGCTTGCCGTAGGCAAGCCCTTAAAACTAGTCCATATCGTCAAACGAGAAGGTATCGTCTGCATCACCATAACCGGAGAAATCCTTCGATGCGGTTGAAGGCTTCGGTGCTGCAGGAGCGGAGGCTCCGGGCGTTACCGTGGGCGTAGTGTAGGTTGCCACAGCAGGGCTAGGTTCCCAAGTGGCAGCAGCGGGCTTTTCGGCCTCAGCTTTCTGCTGGGTGCCAGCGGAGCTTGTAGCATCAAACGTGGTCATTTCAAGCAATTCGGCAGGAATGTCGATACCGGCAGTAACCTCGCCACCGATTTCGGCAAGGCGCTGAGTTGCGGAGCCGATGAATTCCTTCAGCATATCCTGGTACTGCTCGCGAACCTTTTCGCGGCTGGAAGAAAGCTCGTTGATGTGATCGATGACCTTCTGCTTTTCGACATTGGCCTTCTCGAGGATACGACGACCTTCGTCTTCGGCGTTCTGGCGGGTCTGCCCAGCATCGGCCTTGGCTTTGGAAACAATTTCATCAGCGGTGCGCTGAGCAACAATAAGAGCCTGCGCGATAGCGGTGTCATCGCTCTTACGGTCGCGCAACTTCGCCTCGAGCTCGGCGATCATCGCGTCTTTCTCGGCAACCAAAGCAGGATCGATGCCTGCAGGCTTTGCCTCTTCGTCAGACGCAGCAGCCGGGCGCTCAGAGATAACCTCAGTGCGAGAAGCAGAGGCTGCCTCTTTAACCTGAACGCGCAGACGAGCGATTTCGTCGTTCAGATCGTCAATCTCGGAAGCAACGCGCTCGAGAAATACATCCACTTCGTCAACGCCGTAACCGCGACGCTCGATCTTGAAGCTCTGATTCTGGATGTCGGAAGAGGTGATGGCCATAGAAAACTCCCCTTATCTGGCTATTCAAACAGCTGCGTTAGATAAGTACAGCTAAAAAATTTACTATCAGACGTACCCCAAACTGTAGCACAAGCAATGCCACGATTGGGCTAACGTCCACCATTCCTCCAATAGGAGGAATGAAGCGCCTGAACAGGTCAAGGAACGGATCGCAGATCTTTCCCAGCGCATGGTAAACATCGGTAACGATGCCCCCACCCATGGGGATCCAGGACATCATCACATACACGAAGATCACAAAACTGTATGCATCGGCCAAGCTGACCAAAAGCATGCTGATCATGTACTAAAACTCCTTATGCTCGTAATGGGCACCTTAAAAGACTACGACTTCAACACACCCTGTTTAGCCAGGTTATGTTTCTCTTCGAGCGTGAGTTCTTTGCCCTGAAGGACTACGAACGTCTTCTCGGCAAGGCAATCAACCTGCGCAGTGAGGGCAGAAGCAACGCCGAACGAAAAATCAAGTACGCGCTTGGAAAGAGCCGGATCGGTTTGGCGAAGGTACAGCACCACAATCTTGCCCGCACGAACCGATTGGGCGATCGAGGACGCGTCTTCATATGACGCCGGCTTGAGGACGACGATCTCGCGAGCAAGACTCGTACCATGGGCGGAGCCCACATTGGCACCATCAGACGAACCCGAAACAGAACCGGAAGGAGCCGCGGATGGAGCGAACAGGGAGTCGAGGCCAGCCGAAGAGGAAGCACTTGCAGACGAGCTCTGCTTATAGGGCGAAACGAAATCGGTATACGATGATGCAGGGATGCTGAAATCTTCAGCTATCTTAGAAACCGATTTCTTTTCTTCAGCTTCCGTGCGATGAGACACGCTGGGAAGCTCCATGGTGGGCTTTGCTGCAACATCGGATACGCCATAAGCACTCGTGGTTGCACGAATATCGCCCGAGCTTACCAACTGGGCCGAAGAGAAGCGGCTCGATCGCGAACCTGCAGAACGGGAAGACCCCGTGGAACGCGTGGTATATTCCAGGCGATCATAAGGATCGCCGTAGGTATCCGGGTCGTAACCAGAATCATAAGGACCCTGAGCTGGCTCGGGATCGGCATAGTCGTCGTAGTAGGGATCATCGTAGTAATCGTCGCGACGATCCGAACGACCGCCGCCGAAACCAAGCTTGTCCTTCAAATCGCCGAACAGTTCACTTGCCGACATAGAGGGACGCGGAAAATCCATGATGGTCTTCCCTTCTGATCAATCAAACAAATAAAGAGGCTGCCTTACGCGTTTTCGAACGAATCGCTGAAAATAGCACGCCCAATCCTCACTATGGTAGAGCCATAGCGCAACGCCACTGGCCAGTCTTCGGTCATGCCCATAGAAAGAGCAGACAAACGAGCAGTACCCTCTTCCTGGGAAAACGTGTCGTTAAGCTCACTTTCCAAGTTGGCAAGGCCCGAAAACGTTGCATTGATGAGCTCTTCTTCGGCACGTGGCGCCATACTCATAAGGCCCTCGATTTTAACATGCTCAAGGCTAAGTGCCCGCTCGATAATGCCCTTAACCTCGCTGGGCTCAAAGCCGCTTTTGCTTTCCTCGCCCGAAACGTTGACTTCAAGCAGAACGCGCTGGCACTTGTCGATTGCCGCAGCGGCTGCATCGATTTTGGCAAGATGCGCTTCCTTGCATACCGAATGGATAAGCGTAGCAGCAGAAACAATTTCAGGAATGCGGCGCGACTGGATGTTGCCGATGAAATGCCACTCCATATCAGGGAAGGCCCTTTGCTTGCGTACCAGTTCATCTGGACGGTTTTCGCCAAACGCCCTTGCGCCCGCATCGATAGCCAGTTGCACCTGATCAACGTCTACCGTCTTGGAAACAGCCAGAAGCAAAACTTCTTCCGGATCACGACCAAGTTCCTTGCAAACCTGGTCAACCTCAGAACGTACATGCTTATATCTCGTTGCCGTGCTCATAGAAGGAGCTCCTTTCGATTTACGTTTTAGCATACCGCGCCTACCATGCTGCCAGGCATATTTTTAGCAACGAACCAGCAACAGAGGGCCAAAACGACGCGATTCCCGCCTCGATTGCAAGCAAAAGAAACAGCAACGCGAACTTCCAGCCACCACTCCCCCTGCCCGAATCGGGCATTAACGGGTCCTGACGGCAAAGGCACCATGACGGCCACAGGTACCACCCTGCCCACGGTATGAGAAAAATTCGCTATTCTCACATACCGTGCATTTGGCCAAATCGCAAATACGCAAGCGACTTACGCCTGCCCGTTCAAGTTGGATTCGAAGCCCTTCCGCCAAATCGATATGGCTGCCGTCGAAAGCGCACTCATCCCCGAATTGAGACACGAAACGAGCATGTACATCCGCACCCGTCTCAAAGCACTCTGGCCCAATATGCGGACCGATATAGACGTTGTAGGTCGAAGCGGCGTCGGCACCCAACAGGGCCTCGTCCGCATACGCCATAATGCGCACCGCCTTCACGGAAATAAGATTGTCCACCCCGCGCCAACCCGCATGCACTACCGCAAAGCGCCCTGTTGGAGAAACAATGATAACGGGTACGCAGTCGGCATAGCACAGAAGGGCTGCTGCATTTAAGGCATGCACCACCAATCCATCGGCTCCGTCTTGCGCCTGCAAAGCTAATTCATGTGCCTGAGCAGGTGCAAGCGGCGTGTCAATACTCCTGGGATCGCCCAGCTCGAGCACGGTATCACCGTGAACTTGATTCGGAACAAACAGGCGCGCATCTTCGCATGCGAAAGCCTGCTGAACGCGGCGGCGGTTCTCCTGGACACTGACAAGGTCGTCCTTCACATGAGAGCCAAGGTTGAGTGAATTATATGGTCCTTCGCTCACGCCGCCTTCGCGCGTGGTAAACGCGATGCGCACGCCGGTAGCAACGTAGAGCGCTTCGTCGGAATAAGCGGGAATAGACGCAAAACGACCCTTGGTCAACTCAGGGTCGGGTAGAACAAGGGTCGTCATAAAAAGCCTTCTTACGTTGAAAGCAAACAATGCAAGTATGTAATTTACTGACGCTTCAGGAAATCAGGGATGTAATCCTCGTCGGCAAAACGGGGCTCAGAAGGATACAGCGGGCGCTGAGAGCTGCTGGTTTTCTGGGCAGAAGCGGCAGAAGAGCCAAATGCGTTATCACGGCGACCGAAGTCGATAGCAGGCTGCGAGCTTGTAGCCTTGAAGCCGGTTGCGATGACCGTGATGCGGATGGTATCGCCCAGCTCTTCATCAACGATCTGACCATAGATGATGTTAGCGTTTTCGTCGGCAACAGCTTCGACGACCTTAGCAGCTTCATCGACCTCGGAAAGAGCCAGGTCAGGACCGCCAGCGATAGAGAACAGGATGCGAGAAGCGCCCGCAATAGAGGTTTCGAGCAAGTTGGAGTTGATTGCCTGCTGCGCAGCATCCAATGCGCGGGAATCGCCAGAAGCAAGGCCGATACCCATCATTGCCGTACCCGCGTCCTTCATGACGGTGCGGATGTCGGCGAAGTCGAGGTTGATCAGACCAGGAATGGTAATGAGATCGGTAACGCCCTGAATGCCCTGGCGCAGCGTATCATCGGCGATGCGGAATGCATCGAGCATGCTGGTCTTCTTTTCCACAATCTCGAGCAGACGATCGTTCGGGATAACGATGAGGGTGTCTACCTTCTGAGAGAGATAGTCGATACCCTGCTCTGCCTGATTGCGGCGAAGACGACCCTCAAAGCTGAAGGGCTTGGTGACAATGCCGACGGTAAGGGCACCGATTTCCTCGCGAGCGATTTCTGCAACTACGGGAGCTGCACCGGTACCAGTGCCGCCGCCTTCACCTGCGGTAACGAAAACCATGTCGGCATCGGCAAGAGCTTCGCGAATCTCGGAACGGGATTCCTCTGCTGCCTGACAGCCAACCTCGGGGTTGGCACCTGCACCCAGACCACGGGTAATTTCTTCGCCGATATGGATAGTCTTATCGGCATCGGAAAGAAGAAGGGCCTGACGGTCAGTATTAACGGCGATGAATTCAACGCCTTTGATGCCGGCTTCAACCATGCGGTTTACGGCATTCGTGCCGCCGCCGCCAACGCCGACAACTTTGATAACCGCAAGATTATCGTTGCCAAGAATCTGTTGCATTATGTGCTCGCTTTCGATTTCATTTCAGCGCTGCCCCACAAGGACAGAAAGCCCCTGGAGACACTTGGATTATTTTACACAATGGCCTGCTGATTGCAAAACAACCAGCTTCCTGCTAGGCGTTAAACGGAGCGCCAAACCGGTTTATTCACAACACGCACATTTATATACGAAATCTTCCCCTCGTGCTCTTTCATGAGCTGCAGGCACACGCGCTCTTTGTCGCGAATGTCCTTAGAGTCTCCAAAGGCGATTTCAATGCCGTTTTGCAAGGTGAGCGTGGTTGAATCGCTGCTGGCTGCCGCCACGCTTTTGACCTGGCCCGCCAGTTCGGTAGTCATTCCGTCGATTACTCCCAGCGCATTCTCAACATTTGAGTTGTTGCAGTATGAACCAGCTTCTGGCGTGGATCCATACGGAATATCGGTGATTTCGAGCGCGTTTTCCGCATCGTTATACACCGAATCGGGCAAAGCCTTGCCTTCGGCGCTGTTGCGATCGTCGGGAATCTTCGTAAGCCACATGCCATCGGAAGAAAGAGCCCACCGCTCAACCGTATTCGAGCTATCAACCGTTACGGCAACCACCGCGGAAATGCTCCGTTCGGTAATGTTCAGATTCAGCGTGTTGGGAAACACGCGATCAACCGAAACGCTTTTCACCCACGGATTAGCGGCCAGCCTTGTAGCAATGCCATTTGCATCAACATTGAGCAAAGTGGAACCCGCCGGCACCGCAGCCAATTCGGTAAGCTCATCGCCGGAAAGATGGTCCGCGCCAGAAACGGTAACCTGTTCTACCGCAAATGCACCAGAGTTCGAGAGCACAAACCCACCTATGCCAAATACCCCCAGCAGCACCGCAATGGTGACGAAAACACCCATCACTTTTCGCGATGAGCCTGTGCGCGCCCTGCTGTACCGTGAGGCGTTGCGCACTTCAGAAACGCTTACCGAACGCAAATCACCATCACGATATCCGCTGCCCTGCCGATAAGAAGGGTTCCCGCGAACCGAGCGAGCACCGCCTCCCGAAGACGGTCTACGCGTGCTTGCTTGAGCGGACCTTCGCGCAGATGGACGCGGTGCAGGAGCGGAGGCATAGCCAGATCGTTGCGAACTGCGCAGAGTGCGACTCTGGCTAGGGCGACCTTTTACCGAAGTGGGCCTGGTAGAAACCCTATTCCTCGAAGAAGTCGCCCGGGAACCCGAGGAACTTGACCTCCGTCTGGAGTTCGATGCCATATCGCCTCCTAACCTCTTGTCGCACTTCTTTGATAAGGGTCGCCACGTCTTGCGATGTGGCGCTGCCCCTGTTCACAATGAAGTTGGCGTGCTTTTCGGACACTTGAGCATCGCCGCAACGCTTGCCCTTCAAACCAGCATCCTCAATGAGCTTGCCAACCGATTCGCCCTCGGGATTCATGAAGACGCTGCCGCAGGTTGGGTATTCAAGCGGCTGGCTTTCCTTTCTGCGCGAAAGCAAGGAATTCATGCGCTCCGATACCGCGCTCGAAAATGCCTTCTGCAAGCGAAGCTCGCATTCAACGATCACTTCATCGGAAGAAAACGACGAGGAACGATATCCCCAGGAAAGCTCAGAAGCGAAATAGCGACGAAGGCCACGTTCTGTATTGAACGTGGTAACCGAAACGACGCGCGAGCCAATCCAATCTTGAGCAGTACCAGCGTTCTGGACCAGGGCGCCCCCTACCGTACCTGGCGTTCCCACGGCAAATTCCATTCCAGAAAAGCCATGGTGGAAGGCCTCCTGCACCAAGCGGGAAAGCATGGTGCCCGCACCTACGACCACCGTGCCTTCTTCTTCATCGAGCTGCCACGCCCTAAACTCACCGGCCAAAGCGATGACCACGCCCGGATACCCTTCATCCGACACAAGCAGGTTCGACCCCTTGCCGGAGACAAACCATGAAAGCTCCTCATCGGCGCAAACTTTCAGCACGGTGGCCAAAGCGGCTATGCTATTCACTTGGGCGTAGGCATGAGCAGGGCCACCGATACGGTAGGTGGTATGGCGAGCCATAGGCTCGTTGAGCCTTATATCTCCCTCGAACTCATCGTCGAAACGAAGGAGCTCCAACTCAGAGGCATGGCGAGCAGCCATTATTTGCGGCTCTTTTCGCGCTCCTGCAATGCCGCCAAAAGCTCAGGACCGACAGAAGTCACATCGCCTGCACCCATCGTGATAACCAAATCGCCCGGCTGAAGCGTTTTCGTCAAGAACGGAACAACCTGCATGCGGCGATCCACATAGTTGAGATCGGCAGGGTGGTTCGGATTGTCATAGATCGGCTGCATAAATGTCCGGCCCGTTACGCCTGGAACCGGGGTTTCGCCAGCAGGATAGACATCCAAGAACGTTACCATGTCAGCCTGATCAAACGCCTTGCCGAACTCGTCTTTCAGCACTTCGGTGAACAGGCGGATACGCGAATAGCGATGCGGCTGGAACACCACGCATACGCGCTTGAAATCAAGCTCTTTGGCCGCAGCAATAGTTGCAGCGATTTCGGTTGGATGGTGGGCATAGTCGTCGAGGATCGTAACGCCATCAGCCTCGCCAACCAAATCAAAGCGGCGACGCACACCCATGAATTCAGAAAGAGCTTCTGCGGCCTTCTGCATATCCACGCCACACGTCATCAAAAGCGTGAGCACACCTGCTGCGTTAAGCGCGTTATGACGACCAGGGTTCTGCTTTATGCTGCAGGGAAGCGCGGTGCCATCGGGCAACGTAACGGTAAAGGAGATGGACACCCCATGCGTTTCGTACTGGGAAACAACCGTGTCGCACCCCTCGGAGAAACCGTAGGTAAGCACCTTCTTACCCGTTTTCTTAGCGGTTTCCACCAAGCCGGCATCTTCACCGCACACCACGCAGCAGCCATCTTCATGAACCGAGCCCATGAAATCGCCAAACAGCTGGTAGATTTCATCCAACCCGCTGTAGTGGTCGAGGTGGTCGGCTTCGATGTTCGTAACGAGCACCGAAGTGGGGTCGAGATACGTAAACGACTTATCGCTCTCGTCAGCTTCTACCACATAGTATTCGCCTTTTCCGCAATGAGCATTCGAACCGTAAGCGCGAACGATGCCGCCAATAAGGAACGTGGGATCGAAGCCCATGGCATCAAGAGTGGAAGCCAACATAGAAGAAGTGGTGGTTTTGCCATGCGTGCCGGCAACAGCCAACGTATCATGGCCGACACCCAGCGCAGCCAGCATCTTGGCACGATGCCAGATGGGCAAGTTGCGTTTCTTTGCTTCGATGAACTCAGCGTTGTTTTCGAGAATAGCAGTGGAAACCACCACTACGTCGGGATCGAGCCCTTCGAGATTGGATGCGCTCTGACCGATAAAGATCTTGACGCCCGCCTCGCGCAGCTGCTGGGTATAGCGGCTTTCGCGAAGATCAGAACCGGACACTTCCATGCCCTTTTCCTTTGCAACACGAGCAATACCGCTCATGCCAACTCCGCCAATACCGATGAAATGAACTTTATTAATGCGATGCTCCGCCACGAATAGCCTCCTTGAGATCGCTCTTCATTGTATAGAAATGCCTCTGAACGCCACGCAGCATCACAACTTCTGCGCAGGCCGACGCTATTTGTTCTTACGCTCCAAGCCGACGAGCTCGACTACGTCACCAAGCTTGTTCGCCGCATCCTGGGTTTCGAAGCTAGCAGCCGCTTCGCTCATTTTTGCACGTTCCTCGGGGTTGCGGAGCAGCTCAAATACTTTATTGGCGAATTCGGGGCCTTCAACCTTGTCGTCCTCGATCAATACCGCAGCTCCACGGCCAACATATTCCGAGGCATTAACCGTTTGATGGTCGGCAGTGGCGTAAGGGAACGGAATAAGAACCGAGGGAATGCAACGCGCCGAGATCTCGGCCAACGACGACGCCCCGGCACGGGAAACTACCAAGTCGGCAGCGGCAAGGGTTTCACCCATATGGTCCTGATATCCCATAGCAAAGTAGCGCTTCTTCTCTTCATCGGTAAGAGAAAGCGCTTCGGTTACCGTATCGAGCTCTTTGGGGCCGGTGATGTGCACCACGTATACATTGTCCATTGCCAGAAGCTGATCTTTCATGGCAACAAGGGCCGTATTGATGTGGCGCGCACCCAAACTGCCACCAAACACCAAAAGCATTGTGGCGTCTTGAGGGATCCCGAGATAATCGCGACCTTCTTCACGCGTTGCCTTAAGCACCGAAGAGCGCACGGGATTGCCGGTAACCAAAACCTTCGACTGATCTTTAACGCCATGGCCGGCAGCCTTATAGGTCAGGCAAACGGCAGTAGCATCCTTTGAGATAAAGTCATTCGCCATGCCCATAACGGAATTCTGCTCGTGGATTACCACAGGGATGTCCATGCGTTTTGCAGCCTGGGCTACCGGCAGGCACACATAACCGCCGAAAACCACAACCACATCAGGGCGAATTTCCAGGAACCACTTCACTGCCAGCTTTGAGGACTTCGAGATTTTGCGCAAACCTTTAGCCAAGGACAAAGGATGGCTGCGATCAAAGCCCGCCGCCTCGAACCCCTTAAAGGGAATGCCAGCCGCAGGAACCAGCTTTGATTCAACACCGTTAGGTGTGCCTGCATACATTACTTCATGGCCACGCTCGATAAGAACCTCCGCCAATGCGAGTGCCGGGTTGATATGACCAGCGGTGCCACCGCCTGAAAGCACTATGCGCATGAGTGCTACCTCCTTTGCGTTCGCGTTGCGCGAACCTCTGTTGCATATACCGGAGCCTTGCCTCCCCTGACAATATGCAAGGACGGATATCCGTCACGCTTCATAGACGACGAGCGTCGAGCCCGCACGTCCCTCCCCTCCGAGTTTCGTCCACCTCGAACAGATCGATCGGTCGGCGAAACGCGAGATACTACCTGTAAGTTATCGCGACGTTGACGATACTCCCCTTCGTTATTCGAATCAAAGGATATCGAAAGAAGCACACCAACAAGAGCAAGCGATGAAAGCAATGAAGAGCCGCCCGACGAAATAAAGGGCAGAGGTTTGCCTGTTGTTGGGAACAAACCCACCACACACGATATGTTCAGGAAAGCCTGGAACACGATCATCACGGTGAGGCCCGCCGCCAACAAAGAGCCAAATGGCGTGCTTGCCTGGCTGGCAATGAGGAAGCCGCCACGCATAAATACCAAAAAGGCGATGATAACCAGAAGCGCGCCAACCAAGCCCAGCTCTTCACCGATGATCGCAAAAATGAAGTCGGTCTCGGCCTCGGGCAGGTACTGCAACTTCTCGTAAGAGTTACCAATACCCGCACCTAGCAAACCGCCCGACGCAAGGGCCTTAAACGAATGGACCAACTGATAGCCTGTTCCCTGTGCATCGGCCCATGGATCGGCGAAGCTTCCCAGACGGTCGGCACGGTAGCTTTTCGAGAGCACTGCAATGAATCCGAGAGCAACGCCAAGACCCACCAACACCGCAATGGCCCTGCCGGAAAGGCCCGAAAGCACAACGACCGAAAACAATCCGATGCAACAGATCATGGTTGTTCCCATGTCGCTTTGCGCAATAAACACGAAACCGAGAGGCAAAAGGACCATACCGATTGTCAGTTTAGCGGCAAGTCCGGAATCGATCTCACCCTCACGATACTGAGCTGCAATACGAGCCGCCATCATCACAAAGGCGATTTTCGCAAACTCGGAAATCTGAATGCTGACCGGACCCAAAACGAGCCAACGTTTTGCGCCCAAGCCCACCGTACCAAGAAGAGCCGTTACAAGGATGAGCACACAACAACCGGCCCAGAAAAGAACCCCGGCTGTCCCCTGCATTCTCTCCTGATTGAAAAAAAGCACAATAGCAATAGCCATGACAATTCCCAGCACGGCGAAGGCGCACTGCTTCAGGGTTTCGCCAAGCGCATCCCCCTCTTCCACATACGAGGTAATAGAAGACGACGAGTACACCATGACCAAGCCTATTGCCAAGAGCGCCAGCGTAGACAAAATGACCATGAGTCGAGGGGCCATCACCTGCGCTGGTGCGTTCTGGAAAAGGGATCGCGGGGGCGTTTTTTTGCGTTTCTGTTCTGTATTTCGCTCCCGAGCCATAAACCGATCATGCACCTCGCTTTGCGCTTCGATCAGCTACCAACTGCTTGAATACCTCACCGCGCTCCTCGAAGCACGAGAACTCATCGAACGATGAGCAGGCAGGGGAAAGCGTTACAATGTCGCCCGCTTGGGCATGTTCGAGCGCTTCATCGAGCGCCCCTTCAAGGTTGCTCGCAGCGTATACCGGCAGCTGAGCGTTTTCAAACGCTTTAAGGAAACGAGCGCCCGCCGCACCAAAGCACACCACTGCCTTGCAATGGGCCTTGGCACCAGCCACCAAATCGGCAAGGTCGGTGCCCTTATCGCATCCGCCCAACAAAACGATGGGACGCTCTTCGCCAAATGCGGCGAGCGCCTTCAACGTCGCATCAACATTAGTTGCCTTGGAGTCGTTGTAGCAGTGAACACCCGCGATGGTTCCGCAGGGCTCGATACGGTGCTCCAATGGAGCGAAGGACTTCAGACCCTCTTTGATTTTTGCATCGTCGCACCCCAGCGCGATGGCGCAAGAAGCCGCCGCAAGCGCATTGGACGCATTGTGCTCGCCCTTGATCTGGAGCTCAGAAGCGGCACAAAGGGCATGCTTGACGCCCTTGAAATCTACCATGAGCACACCATTGTCAAGGAATGCCGCGGCATCGGACCCGCATGCATCTTCACGCATGCTCTCGTTAAGACCGTGGCAGGTGCCCAGCGGGATGTATGCGAACTTGCGCTGTTCGACAGGCTGCTTCTTCAGCTCGCGCACATAGGAGCGCACAATATCATTTGTGGCATCGAGCACTACCGTGCAGTTTTCGTCGCAGTTGGCATATATCTTCTGCTTTGCCCGAGCATACGCTTCGAAACTTCCATGCCATTTCAAATGATCGGGCGTGATGTTCAGTAACACGGCGACCTCAGGCTTGAAGAGCTTTGTGGACGCAAGTTGGTACGAGGAAACCTCAGCAACATAGCATTCAACGTCGCCCGATGCCACCGCATCGATGCATGTGTCGCCGATGTTGCCTACCGCCTGGGCCTTCTTTCCGCATGCGGCAAGGATATGAGCAGCCATCGCCGTAGTTGTGGTCTTACCGTTAGTACCCGTTATGGCAACCCATACAGAATCGGCGGCGCTTTCACGCCATGCAAACTCAACTTCGCTGATAACCTCCGCCGAAACCTCCTGAGCCGCATGATAGAAGTCGGAATTCTCGGAAATACCCGGGCTAGCGATGCATATATCGAATGAGCCTTCAAAGCTATACGTGTCGAAAAGCACGGTAGCGCCCTTCGCCTCGAACTCGGCGGCAGCGACACGGCTCTTCTCCGTGGCTTCGCCGGCCGCGATCACCAATTCCGAAACTCGCGAACCAAGCAGGGCAGTACAATACTGCGCCGTGGCGGCACCCGACTTGCCCAGGCCCAAAATCAGGACAGCGCCCAAGGAATTGGGCGCGTGTTTTTTAGAGGTATCAAAAGAAGCAGACATGTTTTATCCCATCAACGACTGCGCAAAGTACAGGCAGAATCCAATAGCTGCCAATGCTGCAGAGATAATCCAGAAACGAATAACAACCTTCACTTCGCTCCAGCCCTTTTTCTCGAAATGGTGATGGAGCGGCGCCATAAGGAACAGGCGTTTGCGCGTTTTCTTGAAATAGAGCACCTGGATGATTACCGAAAGGGCTTCCACAACGAACAGGCCACCGATAATAAGCGAAAGCACTTCCGTTTTGGAGACAATTGCCAAGCAGCCAAGCGCCGTTCCCAAAGCGAGAGATCCCGTATCGCCCATGAATATGTCAGCAGGATACGAGTTGAACCACAAAAAGCCGATACAGCAGCCAGCAATTGCCGCAGATATGATAGCGGCATCAAGCACGCCAGCACGGAACGTGATAGCAGCCATTACCACCATAACAACCATAATGGTGCCGCCGAGCAAGCCGTCAAGACCATCGGTGAGATTGGTTGCGTTGCTCATGCCCATGAGCAGGATATCGGCAAAGATCAGATAGATCCAAGGAATAGCGAACTCGCCACCGGCAGGTACCTGTACAGGCAACGTGGTGGTAAGTACACCAAGGTCAAGCGTGCAGACAAACGGAATGTCTACCGTAGGAGGAACCCCCAGCCAGTTAACCGCAGCAAGCACAAATGCCGTCGAAATAAAGAACTGACCGATGAGCTTTGCTTTTGGCGTAAGACCTAAGGAACGCTCGTGGGCAACCTTCGATGCATCATCGAATAAGCCCAACGCGCCCGTTGCCAACACGGCGGCCATGATGAGCCACGTTTCAGGAACCGGCTCGGCAAGAACGGCAACCACAACCGTAGCGGCAATGAGCATAATGATGCCGCCCATGGTTGGCGTACCCTGCTTCACCAAATGGCTCTCCGGACCATCGGCGCGAACCTGCTGGCCAATAAGATGCGAGCGCAGGAACTTAATGAAAACCGGCATGAGCGCCATGGCGACAATCGCACCAAGGAAAACAGCCAGAAATACTACGAACGTCGGATATTGCGTAAAAGAAAGCATGCTAGTTCAACAACCCCTTAGCAATGCGGTCAAGTTCCATGGAGTGCGATGCCTTTACCAGGACTGCATCCCCTGAAGTCATATTCTCTTTCAAATAGGCAAGCGCCGCTTCGCGACTGGGCATCTGGTGCACGTGCTGCTCAGGGTAGCCATCTCGGATTGCCGCCTGAGCAATGAAGCGAGACAGCTCGCCAACGCATAAAAGGCAATCAAGCGACAAAGACGCAACGAATGAGCCGGCTTTTTCATGTCCCTCTTGCGTGAAATCCCCCAATTCTCCCATGTCGCCTAGCACCGCAAACCTGCGACCCTCAACCTTCATCGAACAAAGCAAAGCAAGCGAAGCGCACATCGAATCAGGATTGGCGTTGTAAGCATCGTTGATAACGGTGATACCGCTTTGGGCGCGAACCACTTCCTGGCGGCCCGATTCCGCCTGCGATGAGCCAAGACCGGCAACAATCGCATCGGCAGAAACGCCACACGCCCAACCGAGAGCAGCTGCAGCACAAGCATTATGGGCATTATGAGCACCGCGCAACGCAAGAGCGCAAGGGTGGACCCCATCGGGAAGATGGAGCGCAAACGAAGGGCAGCCCTCTTCGTTGAGCTGGATGCCGGTCGCATAAGCAGCAAGCTCAGCCTCGGGAAGCCCACTAGCGCAAACGCCCGAACCATCATAAAGGAACGTCTTGATGTTCCGCTTGTCGAGCTTTGCCCACTCACGCTGCTTGGCACAGTATCCGTCGGCAGCATTCAGTACAGCAATGCCCGAACCATCAGCCAGGGCATCGAGCACTTCGGCCTTGGCTCGTGCGATGTTCTCCTTCGAGCCTAAAAGCTCCATGTGGCATTCGCCCACATTGGTGATAAGCGAAATATCCGGCTTCACGAACGCGCATAGCTCTTCAAGCTGGCCCAAGCCGCGCATGCCCATTTCGACAACAACGAACTCGGTATCTGTGTTGGCTTCCAGCAGCGTGCGGGGAACACCCAGCTCGTTGTTCTGGTTCGCCTTGGTTGCCACCGTCTTGAAGGTAGTGGAAAGAACATCGCGCACAAGGTTTTTCGTCGTAGTTTTGCCCATCGATCCCGTAAGCGCGATGACCTTGCCCTGCAAATGACCGCGCCAGCCACGAGCCAGAGCGGTAAATGCACGAGCCGTTTCATCGACACGCAGAATGGCGGCTCCTTCTGCTTTCGCAGTTTCGAGAACAGCATCGGGCAGCTCGTGCATCACCAATGCGGCAACGGCACCAGAACGAAGGGATCCTTCTACGAAATCGTGGCCATCAACGCGTTCGCCCGGCAAGGCAACGTACACAAAGCCAGGCTTCACCTCGCGGGAATCCCACGTTACCCCGCATGCCTCCTTCTCGAGACTCTGAGGCTCTACCAGGTAATCAGCCGAAGTGTATTCAGCGATTTTGCCAATAGGAAGACGCATAGAGTTAACCAAACACCTTCTCAAGTTCTTCGGCCGCTACCTCGCGATCGTCAAAATGATGCTTTTCGGTGCCGATGATCTGATAATCCTCGTGGCCCTTACCTGCAATAAGGATGGCATCGCCAGCGGAAGCATGGGCAATCGCACAGGCAATAGCGCTGCGACGATCGGGTTCGATGTCAAAGCGACCCTCGCCTTCACGCATACCATCAAGGATGTCATCGATGATGGTTTGCGGGTTCTCGGTGCGGGGGTTGTCGGAGGTAACCACCGCATAATCGGCAGCCAGCGCAGCTTTGCCCATAATGGGGCGCTTGCTCGAATCGCGGTCGCCACCACAGCCGAACACAACCAGGGTTTTATGTCCGTCGTCGACCAAGGCGGAAACGGAGGCGATGGCGTTTTCCAGAGCATCAGGGGTGTGGGCATAGTCAACGTACACCGAAACGCCGCCGTCATGCTCGGTGCGAACGCGCTGCAAACGACCTGGGACAGCAGGTGCATCGCGAAGCGCTTCTGCAATAGTGGAAGGCAGGTAGCCCAGATGCATGGCAACACCAAATGCGGTCATGATGTTCTCAACGTTAAAACGGCCAACCAAAGGATACGTAAAGGTGATGTTCGAGCCACGCACGGAAAGCGTAACCGTAGTTTCTGCGGAACCGTACTCAACGGCAACCGGATGAATCTGAGCGGAAGCATCGAAGCCTGTGGTGATGATTGCGTCTTCGTTTGCTGAGCAACGCTTCAGAAGCTCCTTGCCCCACGCGCTTTCGATGTTGATAACGCGCTTGGCGGAGTAATCCTTCGAGAACAGGCGAGCCTTAGCTGCGAAGTACGATTCGAACGTCTTGTGGTAGTCAAGGTGGTCCTGCGTAAGATTTGTAAACGCAGTAACCGCAAAAGAGGTTGCCCAGGTGCGGTCGAGATCGAGCGCATGGGAGCTTACCTCCATGGAAACGACGCCGCAGTCCTCATCGCGCATCTGAGCAAGCAGCTCTTGCAGGTCGGGAGATTCGGGGGTGGTATGGCTCGAAGGGCGATGTTCACCGCCGATTTCGATGCCCACCGTGCCAATAAGGCCGGTGCGGTTGCCCAAATGCTGGGCAATGTGATCAACCAGGTACGTGGTTGTGGTTTTACCGTTGGTACCCGTAACGCCTACCAGGGAAAACTCCTTGGAAGGTTCGCCGTAGAATCGGGATGCCATGCGCGCCATGGCCTTGCGGGAATCCTTTACCACGACTTCCGTGATATCGGTGGCATCCGCCAAATAGATCTTGCGCTCAACAATCAAAACGCGCGCGCCACGATCGATGGCGTCCTGAGCATAGGAATGACCATCGCTCTTCAAGCCTACGATGCAGCAGAATGCATCACCTGGCTTTACGCAATCGCTTCGGTACGCAATGCCGGAAACCAGTTCGTCTGCATTGCCGATGATGGTGCAATCAATACCTTCGAACAGCTCTCCGCATGTCTTCTGAGTCATGAGAACCTCAATTCTGAGTGATGTTATAGCGATCAATCGCAAACGCCATTATATCCCGAAACGTCCCTACCGTTTTCCTTTCGCCAGGAACATCCGTAGCCCCCACGAAGCACACAAGATTCGTGGATGTATCGGGCAGATATCCGATAAACGAAATATTGTACATGCCCTTCTTATAGCCGCCGGTATCAGAGGCTATTTCCGCCGTGCCAGTCTTGCCCACAACGCGATAGCCCTTGATCTGGGCATCTGTTGCCGTACCGCGCTCTACCGTCTGCTGCATCATCGATTCAAGATCGCTGATAGCACCCGCATTGTCGGTGATTTGGGCCGTTTCGTAGCTACGACGTTCGGATTCGCTGGGGACGTCGGTCAGGAAATGGGGCGTGCAGGCCACGCCGTCATTGGCGAGTGCGCCGTAGAAACGCACCATTTCTATTGGCGTGGTGGTAAGGCCCTGGCCGAAACTGATGTTGTAGCCCTGCACGGTAGACCATTCGTTTTTAGGCGCAATGCTACCCGACGCTTCGCCGGGATAGTCGACACCCGTCTTATCGCACAGCTGGAATTGCTGAATGTATTCGTACAAGCGCGTAAAGGTGAGGTCTTTCGCCACCAGCGAGATACCGACATTTGAGGACTCGGCGATGATGGTAGATACGCTCATGTCCTCCGAAGGACGCTCGTGAGAGTCGGTGATGGTGTAGTCGTCCACCTTGAGAGCCGCAGGGCAATAATAGGTTGAGTCGAGCGTCACCTTGCCATCGAGCAATGCGGCGAGCATAGTTAGCGGCTTCATGATCGAACCGGGTTCATATGCCGAAGAAATACCCGAAAGGTTCGTGGCGCCCTCTTTAACCTCGCTCAGATCGGTGATATCAAACGTCGGCGAAGAGGAGCACGCATAAATTTCACCAGTTGCAGAGTCCATCAAGATAGCCGAGCCGCCTTTACCCTGCACCTCTTCTACGCGAAGGGCGAGCGACTCTTCCAGCTTCTGCTGCATATCGACGTCAATGGAAAGAACGATATCCTGACCATTCACCACTTCCGCGGTTACCTTTTCCGATCCAGGAACAGGTACGCCTTCCTTGCTGTACTCGGTGGTTTTGTGGCCAGCTGTGCCGCCCAGAATATCGTCGTAATACAGCTCCAAACCGGTAATGGCCTTACCTTCGGAATTCAAAATGCCGATGATCTGGCTTGCCGTTGCACCACATGGGTACACGCGCTTAGTGGTTTTCTCGAAGTCGACGCCTTCGATACCCAGATCCTTGATCTTTTTCATACCGTCTTCGTCGGCACCTTTATAGAGGTACGCAAAGTTGGAGTCGGTAGTGATTTTGTTCTTGTAATCTTGTACTTCCCCGCCAAATGCATCGGCCAACGCCTGAGCTAGCTGGTCTACTTTGTCGGAACTAACCATATGGGGATGGCAGAATACGTTGTAAGCATCAACGGTAGTTGCGAGGATTGTGCCATTGCGGTCGTAGATGGTGCCGCGACGCGGCTGAACGTCAACGGTGACCTCACGCGAAGAATCACGATTGAGGTTCGCCTGAGCATCGATAACCATCAAACCGAAAAGACGAATGGCCAGAATCAGAGCGAAGACGCAAAACGCCACAAAGAAGATTGCCAATCGGCCGTTCAATACGTCCATATCCATGTGCATGCCGCGACCACCACGCTGGGGGCGCACGGGAGGCTGCTGGCGCTGAGATCGAGTGGCCGAGCCTTGGCGCTGGGGGCGGCGCGAAGAGGACCTATCGTCCATAAGCGCTTATCCCTCAGAGGCAAGACGGGAAACGCTTTCCGAGAAGGAAAGGTTGCCCGCGGAATCGATAGCAACAGGGTCGACAGAAAGCGTCATGGTAGAAGAATTCGTAGCAGCCGTCATGGAAAGACGCTCTCCTGCTTCGGTGCGAATGTTATTAGGATTAGAAAGAAGGCTCTCCTGCACAGCAAGCGATTCGCCCGTGGTGCGCGCATCGGAAATCTGGGCGCGCAAGTCGCTCGACTGCGAGGCAATGCTGTATGCAGCAGAAGAAAGGCCTACGCGGACAAAGCCAATAACCAAAAAAACGATTACGCATGCAATGATGGCCTTGATGCCCAATACGGCGCCATCGGAAAGCGTAGGGTATACCGCATGCTTGCGGCCGGGAACAACGCGAACAGAAGGGGCGCTTTCAAGGTGGCGAGCAGGGCGCGTAGCGGCATGATCGTAGCGGTATGCGGGCGCGCTTGACATCTGCTTACCTCCTTGCTTTACGACCTATTGTTTGACATATCAATTTATGCGTTTTCGTCCAGGCGTTCGGCAACGCGAAGTTTTGCACTACGCGAACGCGGATTACGCTTAATTTCCTCTTCAGACGGGAGCACTGGCTTGCGCGTGACCACTTTGAGTATCGGCTTGTTCCCACAAACGCATACAGGCAAATCGGGCGGACACGTGCAGCCCTTTGAGTACTCACGGAAAAAGTCCTTCACGATGCGATCTTCGAGGGAGTGATAGCTGATTACTGCGATGCGCCCACCGGGAGCAAGCCAGCGCACAGCCGACTCGAGTCCGCTTTTCAGCACATCAAGCTCACCGTTCACTTCGATTCGCAAAGCCTGAAATGTTCTCTTGGCTGGATGGCCGCCTGCACGGCGCGCCGAAGCGGGCACCGCGGCCTTGATGACATCTACGAGCTGTTCGCTGCTCGTAAGTGGCGCCTCTTCGCGAGCCGCCACGATGAAATCGGCGATGCGACTAGCCCATTTCTCGTCTGAGTAATGACGGATGACCCGAGCGAGATCTGCTGCGGTATAAGTGTTGACGATCTCAGCTGCGGTTAAAGTTTGGTTACTCGGATCCATCCGCATATCAAGAGGGCCAATTTCCTTAAAGGAAAAGCCACGAGAAGGCGTGTCAATCTGCACCGAGGAAACCCCGATGTCGAACAGAATCGCATCGATAGAGGGGATCTGGGCAGACACAAGAAGAGAATCCAATTCCCCGAAGTTGCCGGCAAGCACATCGACCTCTGGACGGACATCATCGGGCAAAGCGGCCAAGCGCTCAGATGCGGCAGCACGTGCCACGTCGTCTTGGTCAATGCCCAGCAGATGGCCAGTTGGGCCAATGAGCTTTGCGGCTTCAAGGGAATGCCCTGCCCCACCGAGCGTTGCATCTACGTACGTCTTTCCTTCGGAAAGCTTCAAATACTTCATGCACTCAGGGAGCAAAACGGGAATATGCCGATATTCGCTTGTCATCGTTCGCGCGTCCTAACCAATCACATGCACAGGGCGGTAAGATCCGTATCAAGCAGGAACTGGTTCCAACGCTCTTCATCCCAAATCTCAATATGATCGCCATTGCCAACAATGACCACGTCTTTATCAAAACCCACCGTCTCACGCAGAGAAGGCGAGATGTTGATACGACCCGCATTGTCGACTTCGCACTTAGAAGCACGAGAATTCAACTTCAACTTAAGTCTGACCATATTGCTATCGCCAACGTTGAAGCCGCCTCGAGCTTCGAAAAGGCTATCTACCCACTTGTTGAAATCCTCGGTTTCGAAGATATACAGGCAGGTGCCATCAAGGCTCAGCGTCATTCTGAGATTGTCGGAGAGTTCCTTGCGGAAATCGGCAGGCAAAGACAAACGTCCCTTGGCATCAAGCTTGCGGCTGAATTCGCCAAGAAGTTCGCTCACGCCTCCCTCCTTCCTTGGGGGTATCTCGTGAAAGCTATTTTAGGTCAGGCTTCGCCACCTCGCAACACAAAATGGGATTTTCTCCCACTCTCTCCCCTTTACTCCCCCACCTAATGTTGTTGAAAGGCGTACTATTTCTCAATACTTCACTATATATTGTGCCTATAGGCCAAAATACACCCCTAGGTATCGGTTTTGGAAACGGTGGGGGAAGGTGGGGGATTTTTTCCATCCACCCCGTGTTCGTCTACATCTTCGCCATAAATCGCGCCATTCAATCATCGATTTCAAGGCAAAACGGCCCTATTCGCTCACTTTAGGGGTAAAAGGGGGAGAAAGTGGGAGACCCACTAAGGGCTCTGCGGGACGGCAGGGGTCTGCTCGAGACGCCCGCTCCGCTGTTCGGGTTCCAAGGCAGCGTTTTGGGGCACTCATGCACTCACTGCTTCATGCCTTTGAACACGATTCGTTTCGCAGATCTGGCGGAAACAGCGCCCAGGGCGTCGCTCGCAAAACCTAACCATCCTACGGACAACACCAAGCCTGCCTCATCTATAACATTGTTTTCTTTCCTATACGTGAACCGACGCCGCGCACGACAGCCCCGCGCCGCTTCGAGGCCACCCCAGAGGCCAAAAAACAAAAAATTGGCCTAGATTGCAACTTTTTTGCGATTAGGGATTGTCGCAAGGTTCCAAAACACAGATCGGCAGCGTAAAACCGCAGGTAATCAGCTTCGCGATAGCCTGTTTCCGCTTTACGGAGGCGAAAAGGAGTCCCTAATCGCAAAAAAGTTGCAAAAGCGCCCAGATTTTTGTTTCCGCAATCGAAAACCGCCGTGATGAACGGACCCGGGCAGCCCATAGGTCCTTGGAAGCACACGATAGCGCAGCGCTAGGCACGCGGGTGGGCGGCGAAGTACTCTTCCTTTAATTGGGCTGCTTGAATGTGCGTATAGATTTGCGTTGTAGAGATGTCGGAGTGCCCCAGCATTTCCTGGATAGCACGTAAGTCGGCGCCCCCTTCTAGCAAGTGAGTGGCAAACGAATGACGAAGCGTATGAGGATGCAGGTTTTCCACCCCGATGGCCATACCCGCTTTCGCGACAATGCGATGCACACTCTGCCGGGTCAGCCTACCGCCGCGAGCGTTCAGGAACACCGCAGGAACAGGATGCTGCGCATTGCCCAGCAGCTGGGGACGTGCTTCTTCCAAGTATTCCCACATTCGTTTCACGGCTACCCCAGAAAAAGGAACGATGCGCTCTTTGGAGCCCTTTCCCAACACGCGCAGATAGCCTTCATCGAAGTAGACGCGATCCACATCGAGGCCAACCAGTTCGCTTACGCGCAAACCGCAGCCATACAAAACCTCGAGCAGACATGCATTGCGCATTTCGATAGGGGTCGAGTTCGGCTGGCTATCGAGGAGCTTCGACACCTGGGCAACGGACAGCACGTCGGGCAATGCGTGGGGTTTGCGGGGCAAGGGCACCGTTTGCGTTGGATCAGCCTCAGCAAAGCCCTCGCGCACCAAAAAGCGATGGTATCCTTTCGCCACTGAAAGCCGCCGCTCTATGGTGCTAGGGGCAAATCCGCGGTTGCTCATGTCGGCAACGAATGCCGCCACATCTTTACGCTGCACCAAAGAGGCTTCGTGCACATCGCGCTCCGATTCCAAAAAAAGGCAGTACTTTTGCAAGTCACCGCGATAAGCGCTCACCGTTGCCGGCGAAGCACCACGCTCGGCAACCAAATAGCCTATGTAATCCTCAAGGTAAAACACCCAACGCCTCCACAGAAAAGCCCCTCGACTTCCCACCATTATCCAACAGGCAAGAAGATCGAGGGGCTTTTCAATGAAAGTGCACGTAGCGGGCAGTTAGCCGACAACCGATGCGCTGCCAACAACGCCGGGCTCACCAAGGGGCATCCTCGTGTCAGAAGGCCAGGCAAGCGAAGGGGCGGAAACGCTAACATGTTTGCCGTTGTACGGCGTCCAGGAACCTGCGCCCGTTCCGTGCGCCAGTACAAGGTAATGAGCCGTGCCGCTGCGAGATCCAGAGCCATCGCCGTTTTTGGCCTTTACCGTTTTGGCGCTATCGAGCTTCATAACCGCCGTGGCAATTTTTATTGAGCTTGGTCCGTTCGGGTTTTCTATACCTAACGCCTCTGCCATTTCGGCATCACTCGCAAATACGTACACCGTGCCAGAATAGGTGCCTTCAGCATCCGTCGTGGACTTTGAAGAAGCGTCTCCCCCAGAAGCGGATTCGCTCTTCGTTGCCTGGCTTGAGGTGCTGGAAGCAGACTGCTGCTGCGCCTTCGCCGCATCGACGCGCTTGGTGGCTGCATCCTTTAGCTTGCTAGCAGCTTCTTCACTAGCCGCTCCACCGTTCTTTGCGGCTTCATAGGCGTCTTCGATTTGCTTATAAGTGGTCTTGCCGGCCGGTAAGGGCTTCAAGGTAATTGCCTCTCCGGGAGAAAGAGTTCCATCTTCACCGACCGTTTCCTCCGCATAGGCACCTTCGATGGAATACAGAGTGCCATCGGCAGCAATAGGCGAAGCCGTTACTTCGAAGGTATAGGTTCCAGCCACCAGATCCAGCGAAGCGGAATCATTGCCAACGTAGCACGACTCCTCTACCGAATTGCCGCTTACATCGGTCCCTTTAACGGAAAGCGGAATCATAGTGCCCGTAGAAGTGTCCAACCCTTCAGCGTTTACCGTAAACGTCACGTGGTGTTTCGCGGTACGCTGATCGTTAGCCTGGCACGCACTTACGCCGAACACCAAACCAATCACAAGCAGAACGGCCATCACGGCAATTACCGTGATCCGTTTGCGCTTGCGCGGTTCATCGCCCGAGCTATTGGGCATCCCTCCCGAGGGGCTCGTTGCACTTCCACGGTAGCCTGCAGCCGAGTCGACCCCAGGGCCCAGCTCGATAGGCACTTCGATTTTGGCACCGCATTCGGGGCAATGCAGCGATTCGTCAGATGCTTTTGCACCGCAATTCTGGCAAAACATAGCTGTTCCTTTCATTTGGGATATCAAGTAAACACATCACTTAGTTGGCTGGTAGTCGGTCAAAGGAGTCCATTCGAAATCAGAAAGAAGGTAAGCCTCACCCATGTCGGGAGCCCGATCGCCGCGAGACAGCCGGTATTCCCCAACCTCTTGCGCCATGCCGTCCTCCAGGGTAAATACCGTCACTCCAGCACTGTACTGGCCGCCACCGCTAAGGGACATCTTGCCGCTGGCAAACAGAGTCCAGGTCGATGTTTGCCACCCTTTCCCTTCGAAGAGGGACTGCGGCGCGCCATTATGGATTCCATATGCAGCAACGGGAATGTAATCGCTTGCAGTTACCGCCGCAATAACGAGTTCAAGCGTTCCATCGCTGTTGAGGTCTTTATAGGCATAGGAAAGTATTGCACCCTGGAAATCCGTCTGGTGGGCTTGGCCAACATAGAGCATCCTCCCCGAAAGAACCTCGCTTATGTTCGAAAGATCATCATCGTACGATGTTGTCGGCCAACCGTTGTCGGATGCGCTTTTGTAATGAGTAAGCACATCATCAAAAACTGCCTTTTGGCCAGCATAAGGGTCAGCTGGTTCAGGGTTGCCCTGTTCGACAGCGACAGGCTGAGGCGCAACGAAAGTCCGGTAAGCCCACATAGCAGCAAACGCTGTTGCAGAAGAAAGAGCCAAGATCACGATAACGACAAGAACCAGTTGGGGCATTTTGCGTCGACTGCGCGCACGGACGGCCTTGATTTGGCCACCAAGATCACCTGCCCCGCCCGCCCTCGAGGCTTGAAGGGGCCCATGGTCAAAACCCGTCCAGGGCGCAGGGGATTCTTTGGCCGATTCCTCAGCAGTAAAGAAAGAAGCCTCGGCAGACGCAGATGCCGCCTTCTCCGTTTTCGCCCCGCACGCTGGGCAGAACTTTGCATCATCTGATATCTTGCTGCCGCACTCGCCGCAGTACATCACTTTTCTCCTTCGTCGTAGCTCATTTCAGCGATTTGTATAGTACGCTTATCAGTGGACACGAAAAAGCAATTTTGACCGTTTAAAAATTTCAGCATCGGCAGAAAAGTCTCACAGAAGGAAAATGTCGTGATCTCCACAGACCCCCTGATTCAGCGCCGAAGCCCAACTGGGCAGGTTACGGGTCTTGACGCCCGCCCTGCACAGGGAAGCGAACAGATGCCGGAAAGCAAAACAGCCGCACCCTTTTCTGGAGTTCTATTCACCCCGAAAGCAGAAACCAACCGAAAGCCAAGAAGCGCAGAAGATCCACATCGTAAGCCGGCGGGTGCCTCGATGACTTTGCTCGAGCTCGCTTCCTGCGCATCAGCAGGCTCGGCGATAGAGCCAGACGGCTCTATGCGCCTGCAAACACACGTCAAATCCGCCGATTTAATCGATTTCGCGAAGAAGCATGGGCCCCTCATCGCACGCGAACCGGCATCTTGCGTAAACCTCTGTGCACAAGGTCGTCTGCAATCCATCGAAGAGAGCACATCCCTCTGGGCATCCGCGGCGCTGACAGCTAACATCGCGACATTGGCAGCAGAGCTCGCATCAGGAGCACTTCCGATGCGCAACGCCCAAAAAATCCTAGCGGGCCTTTCCCATTGGAGGCTGCAAGCCAATGAAGGCAAGTCGTTTGAGCTGTATTTGATCTCCCGCCCCACAAGCGCGTCATACGCCCATTGGCTTGGCGCCCCCTGCTTTATACGTCGCGAAGTGATTGGCGAGCGTATCGGTTACGCCTTCCTGCTCGGAAACGAAACCGGTTATCCTCCATCGACGCTCGAAATAGCCCTCGCGCTATTCGCCGAAGAACCCGCTGCAAGTGATTTTTCCGTACTTATGAGAGCGTTTGACCTCAGCATCGAAACGGGAGCTCAACTTGCCGAAGAGGCCAGCGCGGCAACGGGCAAAAGGAACGCCGCCCCCACCCAACCTGGGCGACCGGGCGATCACACTCTCACCGAAACGGAGCTTTCCTTCAACGAAGAAGATCGGCCAATCCTGGGGCTGCTTTGTCGAACACTCGCTGTTGCCCACATGAACGATATCCAGGTAGATGTTTTCTCAACCGACGAATCGACAGGCCCCTTCGTGTTCGGGAGCTATTTGAGCTGGCTATGGTACGACTTCTCGTTAGGGATCGGACAAGCACGCATTCATTATTGCGCTCGCTGCGGCAAAGGCTTTTCGACAGCCGGTCACCGCGGGATAGAAAAGAGATACTGCAGCGATCGATGCCGTGAGGCAGCCCACAACGAACGAACGGCACAATCGAAGGCATGGGCTAGGCGTTTATTCCTCCAAAAGGAAATGAGCATAGACGCCATACGCAAGCGGCTCTTTGCCCATGAGCAAAAAACCACCAGCAGTGAGCGAATCAAAAAGTGGCTTTCGAGTTGGCCCGATCTCAAACATGCACTCGACGAGGACATTCAATCCAAGGGATGGGGCTCGCCTCTCCTTGCCCGCTGCCGAAAAGAGGGACTCGACCTCGATAAACTGCTGAGCGCAAAACGCAAAAAAGAACTTGCCGAACTGAAAAAAAGAAAAGGGGGGCCCGCATAAATAAGCGAGCCCCCCACAATAGCAAAGCGAAAACAGCCGATGTTACGCGCGATGCTTCAAGGCCGCGCCAACGAATCCCACGAACAGCGGGTGGGGCTTGGTGGGTCGGCTCTTGAATTCCGGGTGACCTTGGCTTGCCAAGAACCAAGGATGACCGGGAATTTCCACCATTTCCGTCAGGCGCCCATCGGGAGAAAGACCAGAGATGCGCAACCCGGCACCCGTCAACGTGTCGCGGTAGGCGTTGTTCACCTCGTAGCGATGGCGATGACGTTCGTAGATAACCTCTTCGCCGTACACCTCATAGGCAAGAGACCCCTTTTCCAGCTTGCAAGGATAGGCGCCCAAGCGCATGGTGCCGCCCTTGTCTTCAACGTCTTCCTGCTCGGGCATAAGGTCGATAACCGTATAGTCAGCGTTCTCGTCGAACTCGGCAGAGGTGGCGCCGGTAAGTCCCGCAACATTACGCGCGAACTCACACACAGCCGCCTGTAGGCCCAGGCAAATGCCCAAAAAGGGAATGTTATTTTCGCGGGCATAGCGAGCCGCCTCGATCTTTCCTTCGAAAGCGCGCTGGCCAAAGCCGCCGGGAACCAAGATGCCGTCCATGGAGCCAAGCGTTTCCTCAACGTTTTCGGCATTTAGCTCTTCGCCATCAATCAGATGCACTTCAGCGTGGACGCCATTGGCGACGCCAGCATGGTACAGCGCCTCGATAATGGAGAGGTAAGCGTCGGGCAGGCTTACGTATTTGCCTACCACCGCAATATCAACCGTGCCTTCAACGGCATCCGCCGCGGAAAGGAACGATTTCAACGGATCAAGATTGATCTCGGGCTGCTCCAAGCCGAAACGCTTCAGCACCTTGGTATCAAACTGCTGATCGAACAAAGAAAGCGGCACTTCATAGATAGAAGGCGCATCAATGCAGGCAAGCACGTCTTCGGGGGCAACGTCGCAGAACAGGGCGATCTTTTCTCGAACCTGCTCGGAAATTTCATGGTCGGAGCGGCACACGATGAAATCAGGCTGAACGCCGATGGAACGCAGCTCCTTAACGCTATGCTGAGTTGGCTTGGTTTTCACCTCATGAGCTGCGGCGATGTAAGGCACCAGCGTTACATGCACAAACAGCACATCGCCGTAGGGGCGCTCCTTCTTGAACTGGCGCGCCGCCTCGATAAAGGGCTGCGATTCGATGTCACCGATGGTACCGCCGATCTCAGAGATTACGATATCGGCGTTCGACTGCTCCGCGATGCGGTACAGGCGCTCTTTAATGGCATTGGTAACGTGAGGAATAACCTGTACGGTACCGCCCAGGAAGTCGCCGCGGCGTTCGCGGGCAATGAGGCTCTTGTAAATGGAGCCCTGCGTGAAGTTGGATTCACGAGAGAGGCTCTCATCGATAAAACGCTCGTAATGACCCAGGTCAAGGTCGCCCTCATGGCCGTCGTCGGTAACGAACACCTCACCATGCTGGAAGGGGCTCATGGTGCCCGGATCCACGTTCAGGTAGGGATCCATCTTCTGCATGGTTACTTTGTATCCACGGGCTTTGAGCAGATGACCCAGCGATGCCGCCGTAATCCCCTTGCCCAGGGAAGAAACAACGCCGCCAGTCACAAAGATATGCTTTGCCATGATTCTCCTTCATGAACGAATAACGCTACAAACAAAAAAGCGCTTGAAGGCACAAAACTGCTTTCAAACGCTTTTCTATATTAGCGAGAAGGAACCGCGCGAAATCCCTGTTTCGAAGTGTTTTCAGATTCGTAACATTGACGCTTTTACGCCGCGTGATTGCCCTTCTTGCCGCGACCGAGCTTACCGGCAAACTTGCTACCGATGCGTGAAAGCACGGCGAATTCTTCCACGCGCAACACCTTGCACAAGCCAAAGGAAACTACCAAGCCCACGATGCCCGAAACAGCCAGGATGGCAACCGCCTTCACTACCGCGCTGATGGCAACACCAGCAAGCAGCACACCCATGCCGTTGGCAAGCACGCCTGCCGCCACGGCACCAACCACACTGGCAACAACCGTTTTGACCACCATAACCACAATGCCGCGATTGCCATAGCCGCCAACCTTGCCGCGCACGATAAACGAGCACACCACGAACATCACTGCGTAGAATCCCAAGTCGGCAACGGGAATGCCCGCCATCCCCAACACATTGGGCTGGCACAAATACCAGTATCCCGCCACTTGGACAAAACGCACTACAAAATCGATAAGGGCGAACTTCAAGAAGCTGCGCAATGCCGCAAAAACACGGTACATATACATGTACCCCGCATAGAACGGCAAGCTCAAAACCCATACGGCAAGGATGCTACCGACGTTGTTAACCTCGTCGGCGGTAAAGGCACCAGCCTGGAACAGCTGCATCAGCGGCTGAGCCAAGGCGCCCACCAACAACGCCAACGGGATAATGAGGAAAAAGGTTGAACGCAAGCCCGAGCGAATGAAGCCTCGGAAGCCCTCCCAGTCTTCGCGCGCTGCGCAATCGGACAGCTCGGTAAGCAGCGTGGTGGAAAGCGAAACAGCGATAACGCCATAGGGAAGCTGGTACCACGTCCACGCATAGTTCAAGGTGGAAGGTCCATTCGGCGCCGCCTCGAGCGAGAATGCATTGCGGCAACTGAAGGTGATCATCGTGCCCGCAATGTAGAGGAACATAGGGCCGGCAACCTTAAGCGCTTCCATGATCATGGGGTCACGCAGATTGATGTGAGGATGGTAGCGGAAACCCTGCTTCACCAATGCGGGAATCTGGATGCCGAACTGGCACAGCACGCCCAGCGAAGTGCCAATAGCCAGCCACCACAGCGCAAACTCCTCGTTCCAAGCCGAAAGCGGCACGAAGCCGAACATCACCACAGTTACCACAATATTGTTCATGACCGGCGCCAACGACGGCATAAGGTAGGTTCGCTCGGCATTCAAGATGCCCGTGATAACCGCGCCAACGCCGTAGAACAAGATCTGAATAGCAAAGATACGGAAGAAGAAGATGGCCAAGGTCTTCGAGTCGCCCTGTCCGACGGTAAAGGTCTGCGTCTCGATAACCAGCGGAGAAAACACCGAACAGGCAAGCGCCAGGATACCCAAGAGCACGATGGTAAGGGTCAGGATATTTGAAGCGAACTTATAGGCTTCCCCGTTACCCTTCTTTTCTTTCTGGAGCAAATATAAAGGCAAAAACGCTGTAGCAAGAAGGCCCGAGGCAGCCAGCTCGTAAATCATGGAAGGCATATTGTATGCAATCTGATATGCCGAGGTGAGCAACGTGTTGCCCAGGGCAAATGCCATCGCCCACGTGCGCAAAAGCCCCGTTACACGCGAACCGAGCGTGCACAGGGTAATGAGCCCCGTATTTTTAAGTATGCTGTCTTTAGAGTCGTTGGCCATTGGTCCTCAAGGTTGTCTATAATTGTTCAGATTCCAGGGAACCATACTAAGGAATAATCTATGCGCATTCTTATTGTTCGCAATAATTACAACCCCAAGGCGCTCGAATCAGCGCTGCTCCTCGAGGTGTACCTGGCTTCCCAGGGCGTCGAGTTCACCGCTTTCGATACGGACGACCTCCGCGCTTCATCCGAGTTTTTCCAGCGCCGCGTCGAAAATATCGACGACTTCGATCTTGCCGTAGTGCTGGGCGGCGACGGCACCATTTTGCGTACCGCCGCTCAAATCAAATACCGCCGCATCCCTATTCTGGGCGTCAACTTCGGTCATCTGGGGTTCATGGCCAATTCCAACGAAGACGGCATTATCCCCGTAGTTGCAGCCGCACTCGCCGGCGAACTGACCACCGAATACCGCACGAACCTGCGCATTGACGTCTTCTGCGAAGGCGATGAAGGGGCCAATGGCGGTCCCGATGCTCCCATGAAGGGCTCACAGCAGTTTTTCGGCCTGAATGAGCTCACCCTTGCTCGTGGCGCCCAGGGTCGCGTCATCGACTGCGCCTACACGGTTGCAGGCGAAAAAGTTGCCGATGTTAAGGGGGATGGCCTTATCGTTGCCACCGCAACCGGATCCACCGCTTACGCCCTTTCCGCAGGCGGCCCGCTGGTTGCCCCTGGCTACAGCGGCCTGGTGGTAGTGCCCATCGCGCCCCATTCCCTGCACTCTCGAGCGCTGGTTACCGGCCCTTCCGATATCGTCGAAATCGCAATGGACCCTTCGAGCGCAAACCGTGAGGCAACCATGTTCATCGATGGCGAGCTTATTCCCATCGATCGCCCCATCCGCCGCGTTATCGTTCAATCGGGCGAAGAGCCCACTGTGTTGCTGCGCTACAAGGCCGAATCGTTTTACGGCCGCACTTCACGCGTGTTCTTCTCGTAACCGAAACGCTTATAGCAAGAACCGTTTGCCGCACAATGGCAAGCCCGTTTCGCCTTACCATGCCCCGCTTTTGGTAGTCGTGCCCTCCCTTGAGGGCCAAAAGAAGCCCAAAAGCGGGGCGTTTTTCGTTTCGCACCAACTCAAGCGCCTCAAGGCATGGCCCGGCAAACCAGATGAAGCCCGAGCCAAGTTAACCCACCTGCTCAAATCTGCACATCAAAGCAAATCGTTTGGAAACCACAAAGAAACCGACTCGAAATACCGCCTTCCTACAATCGGTTGCGGAAACCATGCGCACATAGAAGGAGGCTCATCATGGAAAAGCGCACTGGGACAAACGGGCCCGCTGCAGAAGAGCGGGAACAGGCGCTTGCCCGTGAGATACGCGTGAAAGACGCCCTCATTCATGAAGTCCATCATCGAGTGAAGAACAATTTGCAAACCGTTGAATCACTGATGCGCCTGCATATTCGCCGCTGCCCCTCCGAAGAGGCAAGAAGCGTCCTGGTCGAAGCGGCGGGGCGCCTTCGCTCCATGGCGATAGCGCATGAGATGCTCTCCGAGGCAACCAAGGAACAGGTGGACGCCATCGAACTTGCTCGGCGTGTATCGCAGCAGGTCAAAACCAGTATGTGCGGTGGCTCAAGTCGGTTTTGCATCACAGTTACCGGAGCCCCACGCCTTATTCCCGGATCCGTTTCCATAAGCTTGGCGCTCGTCATAGCTGAAATCACGTGCAATTCCTTCGAGCATGGATTCGCCGAAGAAACGCAGGGGAACGTGAACATCAGTCTCAAGCAAACCGAAAAAGGGCTGCGCGTAACCATCGGCGATGACGGTTGCGGGCTACCCAGTGGATTCACCATCCAAGGACAAACCAGCATGGGATTGACCCTTATGCGTGCCCTGGTCGAAGACGATCTTCGCAGCGAACTCGAAGAAGTGGCAACGCCCATTGGGGCATGCTTCACATTCGAAATACCCAACTCCATCCTTAACGAACAGACCCAAACACCAGAAGAGGAACAATGAAGCTCCTAATAGCAGAAGACGAAGCGATCATCCGCATGGACCTGAAAGAAACCCTGCAAGATCTGGGCTACGAAGTTGTCGCTGAGGCGCGCAGCGGACGCGAAGCGGTTCAAAAGGCATTCGCCTTTGCGCCCGATTGCGCGCTTATGGACGCTCATATGGATGGGGATGACGGATTCGCGGCAGCTCAGGAAATCGCTCAGGCGCAGCTATGCCCCGTCGTGATGGTTACCGCTTACGCGCAGACGGACAAGGTCAAGGAAGCGTCCAAGATGGGCGTTTTCGGCTATGTGACGAAGCCCTTCGCCGAAAAGGATCTGGTTGCCGCTATCGAGGTTGCCACCAGCCGTTTCAAGCAAGAAGAGCAGCTGCACGGTGAGCTTGATCGGCTAAAGGCACGTATAGAATCACGACGTCTTGTCGACAAAGCAAAATGCCTGCTCATCGAAGCGGGAGCAACAGAAGAGGAAGCCTTCGGTCGCATGCGGAAGATTTCCATGAACACGCGCAAGCCTCTAGCGGAAGTTGCCGAAGCGATTATCTTGGGCTACGAAGCGAGCCATTAGCCGCCTTGCTTCCGCAAGGCGGCGCGCATCGGCCTACGCTTAGCGGACCTTGCCCATCCCCTACATGCAGGATCCCCATCTGCGCCATCACCTGAGCGTGAAACCGCCGGGCACGGTTCTGCCGCGTTCGTTTCACCCGCAGATTTGTCAACACAAAAGCGGCTCTGCCCTCCTGAAACCAGACGAGCGGAGCCGCTTCATGGCATTTAGAGTTTGAAACTATCGGGCTCTCCGCTACAGAGCCGCATCACCTGTTTCACCTGTTCGCACGCGAATTGCCTCGGCAACGTCTTTTATGAAGATCTTACCATCGCCAAAAGTCGCGTTGCCCATGCTCGAAACCATCTCATTCACAATCGGGTCAACCAAGTCGTCAGCCACCACGGTGCGAACCGAAACCTTGGGGAGCATGTTCACGCCACGATTGTCATCACGTGTGTACACCTGATGGTAGCCCTGCTGATGACCGTAGCCAAAACCCTGGCTCACGAAAATGCCGTTCTTGCTGAAGGCGGAAAGGATGCGCTTTACGCGCTCGAGTTTGTCGCCATTGATAATGATCTCTATTTCCTTCATAAGTGTTCTCTCTTTCGTTCATGCGAATTAGCAAACCGCAATGCGGCAAAGCCTTCGAGGATGTCCGCGATGCACAGAAGTAGCTGCGTCTAATCTGGTCGCGCAGTCTGCGTTTAACCGAAAAGACGCAGGTAACGCTCCACCAAATTCATAGTGCCTTCCATATACCCCTGCATATATCCCTGAACGGGGGTGGAATCTTGATGGCTCCCCATCCAAGCCATCATCTGGATACGACGTTGCAAAATGAACGTGTCGATTTCTACGAAATCGGTGTCGGTGAAAGGAAGAACCTTGCGATATCCGTCAAGCCATGCGTTCACCAAATCGGGAACATCTTCCCTATCCTCGATGAAGGTCAGCGCACCCGCCAGATCGTGCAGATGCCAGCCAAAGCCGAAATCGTCAAAGTCGATAACCTTGATTACATCGCCATCGACCAAGATATTGGTGTCGCGCAAGTCGGCATGGATCACGCCATAGTTCAGATCGGTTTTGCCGTAGCGGTCCAATCGTGCCTTGATGATCTGGCAACAGCGCTCGATCTTCGCCTCCGCTTCCGGGTACAGATCGGGATAATCGCGCCAATTGCCCCAAACGGCATTTTCGCCAATCATGTTCTCGTAATCCCAGTGAAAGCGCTTAATATCCTTGGTTCCATTCCAAATCTCGGTTTGGCGATGCAGGTAGGCTGTCGTCTCCCCAAGTGTTCGGAAATGGGCGGGAGCCGCTTCTGGAGAGTTATCGTGCTCCAGTGTTTCGCCCGTCAGAAATTCAGTCGCAATGCAGAAGTACGTTACTTTATCCTTCTCGATCTCCTGAATGTAGGAGCCATCGCTTGCGGGGATAGGGTTGGCAACCTTAAGCGGCGTATAGTCGTTGATCTGGCGAAGCCAGCTTATCTCGCTTTCGTATTCTTCGCGCGTATGATAGCCAGGACGCCCAACACGCAGCACAAACAGCTTTTCATCGGTTGCAGGGTCGTACACCAAATACGTAGCATTCTCGGAAAAAGCAAGGAGCTTCACCGCATACGAATCGGCATAGTGCCCAGCTGCCGCTTTTGCCACTTCCATAAATTCTTCGGGGTTCTCAAAATTATTTGCCATGAGGGGGTATCCTTTCAAGCTCGTTTATCAAAGCAGAACGAGCGTCATGCGCTAAGCCTCAAGCTGAGATAGCGAGGCTTCCAAGGCACTTGCGAACATATCGAGATCGGAGTCATCGAACACCAACGGCGGACGAACCTTCAGCACATTGCCATAAGGGCCGCACAAGGAAATAAGCACGTGGTTTTCACGCAGCTTTTCGATAAGGGAAACGGCGAAAGGCCGATCGGCTTCCTTTGTGCCAGGGCGGACCACCTCTATGCCAGTGAACAAGCCGGCACCACGTACATCGGCAAGCTCAGGATGGCGCGTTGCAATGTCGCTCACAGCAGCGCGAAGCTTTTCGCCCATAGCGCGGGTGTGCTCCAAAATGGCGTTTTCGCGGATGTAGTTAAGAACCGCCTGAGCAGCAGCCATGGAAACAGGGTTTCCGGCAAACGTGTTGAAGTAGGGGTTATCCTGTGCAAACGCATCGAGGACCTTGCTCTTTATTGCCATGGCAGAGCAAGGAATGCCGTTCGCCATGGGCTTGCCCATAGTTACGATATCGGGCACGATACCATGACGCGCAAAGCCCCAGAAGGCATCGCCGGTACGGCAGAACCCTGGCTGCACCTCATCGGCAATGTACACGCCACCTTCCTCGTGAACCAAATCAACAACTGGTTTCAAGAAGCCCGGCGTACCAGGAATAACGCCATCGGAAGAAAAGATGCCATCAAACAACACGCCGGCAAACTTGATGCCGTGGCGACGCATGTCCTGAATCTGGATGGAAATCTGCTCGCACATCCATGCGCCCAAATCGTCGGTTTCCAACCTGAACGTGTCAGGGGAAGGAATCATGCGCATGGTCCGGCTCATGGCAACGCTTTTACCGATCGACGGGGAGAGACCCGAGATCAAAGCCGTATTGCCGTGGTACGCTTCGCCGGTAACGATGATTCCCTCACCGCCTGTATAAAACTGAGCGCAGCGCACCGCCAGGTCATTGGCCTCCGAACCTGAGCACATGAACATTACGCGATCGATTTCTTCGGGCATAGTCGAAAGCAAGTCCTCGGCATAGTCCAAGATGTTCTCATGCACATAGCGAGTATGCGTATTCAGCAACTGCAGCTGACCAGTAACCGCTTCGGTGATTGCCGGATTGCTATGGCCCATCGAGGGAATGTTGTTGTACATATCAAGGTACTCGGTACCATCGGCGTCGAACAGGCGCGTTCCCTTGCCGCGCACCAAGTGCAATGGTTTCTGGTAAAACAGGCGATAGCAAGGGCCCAGCACCACTCGACGCTCAACCAGGCTCTTCAAATCGCCTTCCAAAGAATCAATATTGGCAACGTTGAAACTGTTCGATTCAAGGATGCCAACGTCTTCACTCTTGCAACCCATTTTCTTCCTCTCACTTAAGTTAATTCAGCCTGCGCCGGCTCTTCAGCTTGCATTCCTCAGCGGATGGCAACGCTCTCTCTTTTCCAGCCGCGCACAAAGCACTCGTAATCCAATTCTTCGAAACCGTTTATGAAGCTATCGGCTGCTTCGCGCAGATCCTCTTTTGTACCTGCGTTATCGGAGTCGTATATGCCCAAAGTCATAAAGCCCGCCTGCGCCATTGCGCCCAATGCATACGCCGAATCGTCAACGCACCAGCTGTTGGCGGGATTTGCGCCAAGCCTGAAAGCGACGCTTGCGCTGAACTGGGGGTCGCTCTTCGTCCTGCCCTCGCCTTCCGCAGAGGCAACCACATCGAACAAGTCGAATATGCCCGCTCTCTCCAAGCCCGCTTGAAGGAAGTCAACAGGGCTTGACGAGGCAACCGCAAGCTTCACGCCATCGCCACTCAGCCGGCGGGCGAGTTCCACCGCGCCGTTTCGGGCCAGAACGTTGTCGCGATACTCGCTAAGAAGGATCTGATGGGCATCATCCAGAACTTCTTCAACCGAACTGCCCAAGCCGCATTCCCGATGGAAAAAGGCTGCTGTTTCGGGGAGAGTATTCGCATTCAAACGAACCAATTGCATGGGGTTGAGGGCGATTCCCGCCTTTTGGGCAAATCGCTCCTGCAGTGCATGCCATGCGGGCATCGAGTCAAGCAGCGTTCCGTCGCAATCGAAAATCACCGAATCAATCACAGCATCTCCTTCCCCTCGCAGCAGGGAATACACGCCGCAGGGGCCAAACTGCCCCTGCGGCAACGGTCTAACTCAACTCAGCTTCCGCAGCCTTCAAAGCAGCAAATTCTTCTTCAGGAGCATTTCCTACCAGATGCTTTCGCGAATAGGCGAAGAAGTACACCATCAGTCCCGCAAGAACTGCAAGGGTGCAGCCTGCAGCGAAGGCATCAACCGTGAAGGTCGAAACGATAGCTACCAGGGAAAGAGCAAAAGAAATGCCAGTAAGGGCAATTCCGCCAGGGGCCTTGAAGCCACGCTCCATGCCTGGCTCCTTCTTGCGCAAGATAATGTGGGAAAGGTTCATCATTGCGTAGGAAACGCATGCAGCGAATACCGCCATGTTCAGGAGGATGTCGCCGTCTTGAACTACAGCAGCCAAGGTAAAGGCAATGGTGCCCAAAACGAGCAGGGCAACAAACGGGGTTTTACGGGAGCCCGTGACGGAAAGGAACTTGGGCAAATAGCCAGCACGGGAAAGAGCGAATGCTTGGCGGGAGCCGCTGAATACCGTCGAGAAGAACGAAGCAACCAGGCCGGCCAAACCAGCGTAGTTCACAAACGTCGCAAGAGGACCTTCGCCAACTTCATTCAATGCGTCAACCAACGGAGCAGCTGCAGCGCCGGCGAACTCAGCGCCAGCACCGCCTGCAGTAAGGAACAGAACCAAAGCGCCCGTAACCATGAGGGTCAGTATTGCACCGATAATACCCTTTGGCATGTCCTTCTTTGGATTTGCCGATTCTTCCGCTGCCAGGGGAACGCCCTCAACAGCGAGGAACAGCCAAATACCAAATGGGAGAGCAGAAATCACACCGGCAACACCGAAAGGCAGAAGTGCCGTACCCCCATCTACGGCAGGGGCGATATTGAAGAGATTCGCCACTTCGAAGTGAGGCGCAATGCCAACAACGAAAGCGATAAGGGCGATCATGGCAATAGCGGTAATGCCAAATACGATCTTTAATGCTTCGCCAACACCAATAAGGTGGATACCAACAAAAGCAATAAAGAAGAAGCCGATGATGGCAACCGAGGGGATATCGGCGAACAGGCCCAACGCATGCACATACGCAGCAATAAACGTCGAGATGGCAGCGGGGCAAATCGTGTACTCAATCAGGATGGCGAACCCGGTCAGCGCACCACCCACTTTGCCCATGGCGCGGCGGGCAAAGCCATAGCCAGCGCCAGCTGCGGGCATGGCAGAGGACATTTCAGCCAAGCCTAGCACCATGAACAAGTACATGGCTCCCATGACCAAGAATGCGATAAGCATTCCGAACCAGCCACCGTAACCTATGCCGTAGTTCCATCCGGAAAAGTCTCCGGATATTACGTAGGCAATGCCCAAGCTCATAAGCAATACCCAGTTTACGGCGCCCTTCTTAAGGGAGCGCTTTTCAAAGTATTCTTTCGATTCTGCGGTTATGCCACCCAAAACGGCGGCATCTGTTGGCGGTGTCATAAGGCGATCACTCCTTTTGCGTAAGATCGATATTCTTGCGCCAGCCACTTACGCAGCTGCCAGAGACTCGCCGTTGAGCCACTCATATTGCCGTACTCGCCAGAATGCCTTCCAGAGAGGCTTCGATCGAGGGCAATTCATACATTCGAGCTCTCCGTTGAACTCGACAGGCTCATATTAGAACCGCTTTTGCCCGCGACAAGCGCGATGCGCCCTGTTTAACAAAGGGTCAAAAGCCTTGAAACGCACGCTTAACATGAACGCTCGTCAAGCTGATTGGAGATTTACAAAATACCAGGTCAAAAGCGGGTATTTCGCATATTTCTCCAAAAACGCAGGTAGATCGGCAGTTAACAGAGCGATCAATGATATGGAAACAGCGCCGAAACACCGAGGGTACTTTGGCAAGCAACCCCGCGAGTGATATCCGTCCCTCAAAGCCCCTTTGTCCCATTGAAGCCTTCTACCTCAAACATGCTCGCCGTTACAGCCCGCCACCAATTGGGCAATAAAAAAAAGCGCCTCCACAGAGGCGCTTAGGAAACGGATGGCGTCAAAGGCTAAGCCAGTCGACACAAAAAGACGGTCGAACGAACGCCCGATGAGGGCTATTCGACCCCAAGCCGAAGCTATTTGTTTACCGGGCGACGGTAATCAGGCTCCGTGGTCAGGACGCGGGGGCCATCTTCAGTGATAGCAACGGTTTTCTCGAAATGGGCAGAAGGCTTACCGTCGCGTGTGCAAACAAGCCAACCATCGCTCATAACCTTGGTTTTATAGGTACCGATATTGATCATAGGCTCAATGGCGATAACCATGCCAGGCTCAAGTTTAATTCCAGTGTGCTTTCGGCCGTAGTTGGGAACATTGGGGTCTTCGTGCATATCGCGACCCACGCCATGACCCACATACTCGCGCACAACACCGTAGCCAGCACGCTCGGCAATCTCCTGAATAGCATGGCCGATATCACCCAGATGATTGCCGGGGCGAGCGGCCTCGATGCCAGCCCACATGCACTGTTCGGTAACCTCGAGCAGGCGCTTCTTTTCAGGAGAGATCTTGCCAACCGGATATGTCCAAGCGTTGTCGCCAACCCATCCTTTTACGATAGCGCCCGTATCAATGGAAAGGATATCGCCCTCCTGAAGAATGACGGAATTGGAGGGGATGCCATGAACGATCTGGTCGTTCACTGATGCGCAAATGCTGCCGGGGAATCCACCGTACCCCTTGAAAGCGGGGATACCGCCTTCCATGCGGATAATCATCTCAGCGATGCGATCCAGCTCGGCAGTAGATACGCCTGGCTTTACCCGCGCACCCACTTCACGCAAAACCTTAGCGGACAAGCGGCCCGCTTCGGCCATTTCCTCAATTTGATGAGGGGTCTTCTTTATGATCATGCCCTGATTACCTTTCTTGCACGTTTATCAGAGTCAGAATACACCGAAAGCATCCTAGGAAAAAGCAAAGTAATCCTGATAGGCAGGCAAGCTGGCAACCTTGCCATCACGAAATGCTTCTACCCAGACATCCTGTAGGGAGCCTTTCTGTCCAACAGGATCGTAAGCGCCCGCTTCGGAGAGTTCCGTCTCCCAGGAAAATGACGAGATGCCTACGGTATAGGTATCTCCAGAGTGCAGATCGGCTGTTGATTCTCGCCCTTCGTTGGCCGAAGAAGTGTCGGTTCCACCAGATTGCGGACCCGATGAGGTGATCTTCGCCACCGATTCAAGATGGTAGGAGCCGTTTTTCTGAGCTATCTCCAGATGCAGCCCGCTTACCACCGGCAAATCGTAGGGACTTTTTGCCGCCGCCACGCAACGCGAAAGATACTCGGTAAGTTCATCTCCCGAAAGAGAGACCACAGCAACGGGCATCTTTGCAACCGAATAGGCCAAATCCGTTGCCGTCTTATCTCCCGCATACAGGGGGCAGCGCGCAGCATGGGGCGAAACGACAAATGCATCAGTATTCAACGCCTGCGACGACACTTGGGCGATGTCTAGAGCAGCAACGTTACCCTTCGTGTCATCGAAAAGACCGCTCACGCCCTCGGAAAACGAAGTAAGCACCTTTTTATCTTCAGATTGCTCAGCCTTCAACAGGCCCTCCACTTCATCAAGGGCGCCCGCAGCATCAACTTCTCCCTTTACAACGTCCGAGAGCGTTTCGCCAACCGCATTCGATGCGAGCCTATTGGGCAGAAACGTTCGGACGCTTCCCTCTTCCAGGCTCGATGAAAGAGAAGAAAGTGCATCGGGAAGCTGAATCGGATCGTCTGCAGAAGTGGATACCAATTTATCTATGCCATACAGACCCAGATAATAATTTTGGGCATCGACACTCATAATGCTCGAAAGCACATCAACTGCAGCCTTGTGTACAACCTCGTCGCTCGCGGTAGAGGCAACCCCCTGGGTTTTCACATCGCTGACCATCCCCATAAATACTGGCTGAGCAAATGCCCAGCTCGAAGAGTCCCCGAAAAACGGCAGGGCCCTTACGGTCATATTATGCTGGGCGCCATACGACGAAGCCTGGCCATCAGACAAGAACAGCATTGCCGCTTTCCCATCTAAGAATTTCTGCCCGGCTTGATCAGGCGTCTCATTGAAACTCTCGGTGCTGATAACGCCCTGGGCCATAAGATCGCTCAAATACGAAAGCGCATCGGGGAACGAGGAAGCATCTACGGAAACCGAGCTCGAATCGCGCTTCAACACCTGACTCAAAAAATCTTCCGTCTCGGACACCAGCGAAGCATCGGCAAACCCTTGCATGACCTCATAACAGATTTCGGTGTCGGCCATGCCTGCAGCAAGCGGCTCAACTCCCCTTTCCGAAAAGGCCTTGCATGCCTCGATAAACGACTGCTTATCACTCGGAACGGAAACGCCGTACAAATCAAATAGGTAGCTATTAATTACTATGCCCTCAAAGCCACTCGCACCTGGCAAATATTTCACCGCATCGGAATTGCAGGGGATCGACCTGAGCGTATCTTCGCTATACGATGCCGCGATATCCGTTTCCCCGAGATCGTAGAGCGAAGCAGAAAGCGATTCGGCGCTTACGCGGTTGAAGTCCTTCGTTAGGATGACATCGGGCAGCGATCCGTGTTTTGCCTGATAGTCATAGAAATCAAGCGAGTCATCCCCCACAATCCACTCTATTTCATAATCAGGGTTCTGCTCTTCGATATACTGAGCAAACCCCGAAGTGAGCACAGAATCGTCCCATACCGAAACGGTAACATGGGTTTTCTGATCAGGCGAATCGCATGAACAGAGAACCAAGGGGAAAAACGCCAGAGTCATCGCAACCACTACGCACAATGCAGCTCGTGTCAGTTTTGCGAACAATGAGCCTTCGCCCATGAGCAACGCCCCTTCTCTCCTGCAGCCCACATACGACGCTGGTGCCATGCACCGCTTCTCTCTTCCAGTATATGAGCCTCATCCCCTATTCACACAATTCACTCAAGGAAAGCTAAGCCGCATCCTCCCTGATGATGGCGAGCTTTGGTACCATGATTTCATCGCACAACAAAAGGAACCCCATGAACGAACGCAACACGAACCGCCGTGCTCAAACGCGCAACAATCGCACCACGCAGCGCCACCAGATAGACGGACGCCCCGCACCTCGCCGACAGGCCAGCCATGCATCCGATTATTCGGAGGGTGCCTTCACGCAACCTTCCCACAGCAGCACCTTCCGTACCGATCCGCGTGAATCGGAACAATCAGCACGCTCACGCCGACAGCAGGGCCGTCGGCAACAGCCACCGCAACGAGGCCAGCAACGCCCCAACCAACGGCACGTTTCCAGCCACCGAACCACCCCGTCTTCCCGTAGAGCAAGTCACACGCCTATCCACGAACGACATTCCTACCAGACGCTCACGCCTCGCCAAGGAACCAGCACCTACGTTCGCCATGGATACTCGAAAAAACGCAGTAACCTGCCCTTTTTCGTTGGTGGAGCAGCAGCCCTCGTTGTCGTTATTTTTCTCGTAACCACCCTGGTCGGAGCTCTTGGCGGCTCGAGCCAAAACGCCCAGGAAGAGACGCTTACCGCCGCCGATGCAGCACCAACGCCCACTACGCTTACGGTTACGTTCGCTGGCGACTGCACCTTGGGAACTGATGTTAATTTCAGCTCCGATACCAGCTTCAACACTAAATATGAAGCGGTCGACGACCCGTCCTATTTTCTCGCCAACGTTGCCGGCATCTTCAAAAACGACGATCTTACCGTGGTGAACATGGAGGGAACCCTAACCACCTCCTCTACACGCCAGGATAAGACCTTCGCCTTCAAAGGCCCCGCCGATTATGCGCAAATCCTCGTGAAGGGCAACGTTGAAACAGCATCACTCGCCAACAATCACTCACGTGACTACGGCGAGCAAAGCTACACCGACACCATTTCCGCTCTGGAAAACGCAGGAATCGGAACCTTTGGCTACGACCGCATTGATTATCGCGAGGTCAACGGCGTGAAGGTTGCCCTCATTGGCACCTACGAACTGGCAAAACACCTCGACATCCAAGACGAGCTCAAGCAAAACATCAAAACCGCCAAGGAAAACGGAGCTCAGCTTGTTGCCGTCTATTTCCATTGGGGCACCGAAAAGGAAACGGTCCCCGATGAAACGCAAATTCAGCTGGGGCACATTGCCGTTGACGAGGGAGCCGATCTTGTTATCGGATCCCACCCTCACGTAATACAAGGATACGAGAAGTACAACGGCCGTTACATCGTATACAGCCTGGGCAACTTCTGCTTCGGCGGCAACCCCAACCCATCCGATAAAGACTGCATGATCTTCCAGCAAACGTTCACGGTAACGGGCAACGATGTTGCCACCGACGACAACATCAACGTTATCCCCTGCTCGATTTCTTCTGTTTCCAATTCAAACAACTACCAACCCACTCCGGCAACGGGCGACGAAAAAACCCGCATTGAAGCTAAAATCAAGAAGAGCAGCGACAGCATCGCAACGCTCTCAAATAAGGTGTCGCAGTCAAGTTAACCCGCAGAGCATGAATACGAGCGACTGCCCGGCTTCTTGTTCTTCGCAGGCAGACGCGCGAAGAAAGGAACTGAAATGGAAACTCCCGTTTGGCTTATCACCGGCGCAAGCCGAGGATTCGGCAAGGCATTCGCTCAGGCAGCGCTCGATCATGGCTGCCGCGTCGCAGCAGGTGCCCGCAAACCGGAAGCGGTACAGGCAGCCTTCGGGGAATCCGAGCAGCTTTTGCCCGTAAAGCTCGACGTGACCAACCAACCCGAAATCAAAGAAGCCGTAAATCAGGTAATTAAGGAATTCGGTCGCATCGATGTCTTGGTGAACAATGCAGGTTACGGGATCTTCGGATCGCTCGAAGAGACCACCGACGAGGAGACTCGCGCCATCTTCGACACCAACGTATTCGGCATGATGAATGTTACCCGCGCGGTACTACCCCATATGCGCAAACAGGGCTCAGGACGCATTGTAAACATTGGCTCCATGGCTAGTTTTGCCTGCGATCCTGGCGGAGCCCTCTACGACGCAACAAAGTTCTCCGTTGCCGCAGTAAGCGAAGTGCTTTCACTTGAAATGAAACCCTTTGGCATTGAAAGTATGGTAGTAGAGCCGGGCATGTTCCGCACCAATTTCTTCGACGGAACATCCATCCACACGCCCGATGCCCCTCTTGAGGCATACGACAACACGCCTGCTCGCGGCGCGGAAGAGTTCTGCCTGGGCCACAATTACCAACAACACGGCGACCCTCAAAAAGCTGCCGAGTTTGTATACAAGGTGGTAAGCTCGTCGAACCCCCTGCCCTTCTGGCTACCCGTCGGCAAAGACTCCATTAAGAAATTCGAGAAAAAGCTTGCGAAAATGATCGAATCAATCCAGCCCTTCAAGGACGAAGCTTCGAACCTCTTCATCGACGAATAGATGCCAAATCCCATACATGAGCCATCCTCCTGCCTCTATCCAAGATGTAAGAGGATGGCTTAAGCTTGCTAAGCCTGATTGATGGATTTCGGCAGGACCTATCTTCCGCCTAGGCTTGATCGCGGACAAACGCTCTTGAGGTTGAACGCCTTGCATAGATTCTGCCTCCAGCATCGTTTGCCACCCCACCAACGGCACCGCCATGCGAAGAAGCAATTCCGATCAATCTAGAGAACGAAGTTCGCATGCAGAAATCACGGTTCCGATCTTCGATACCACGAACATCAGACTCGATGCCCCATGCGCACGCAACAGCAGCAAATCCTACAGCGCGCCGTGTCAACGCTCGTTTAATCGCCATCACTGTTGGTCAGCGGCAAGTCATCGATCTTAAGCCGTAGCTTGCTCGTAGTGCCCCTCAAGTGCGCAAAACGCTGCTTTTTGATATCGGAGTTCAAAAACACAATGGCATGGGCGGCGTCCATGGCGAACTGGTAATTCGCTTCAATAAGCCGCTTCACCTCATCGGCCATAGTATCGCCAACTTTATTTGCTAGCGAACCTAAAATCGAAGCATTCATGTGGAGGTAGTACAGCAACTGAATGCTTCGATCACTGTCGGCTTGCCCATGTTCGATATCGATTCGTATCTGATCCAGCAGCCTTTCGTCCACACGCTCCATTTCACTCATCTTGTGGGAAATCGTCATGGATCTGCGCGATTGCAAGAAAACGAAAATAATCGACAGCACCACGAGAGTTCCCAAAAGAACAAACACCAAACGCATCATCAGTGTATCCCCGAGCGACATGGTGGGATACAGGGCGGCAAGCGCCATCTGCGTACCAGCGGCCATAGAAACTGCAGGGCCAAAGTTCATCAAGATAACGCCATAGCCCATAATGAGAACGCAGAGTATCCGAACAGATTCGGGGATGAAATGGGTGACGGCCACGAACACCGCCATGCCAACCAGCATGCCCAAAAGCTGTTTTCCCATCATTCTCATCGTTTCATCGCGGTACGTGTTCATCATCAGGAACGAAGTGATGGGAATCCATGCGCCGAAGCGCGTATCCGTATAGAGCACCATGAGCTCAGAAACCGCAAAGGACACTCCAACGATTACGCCAAGCTGAATAGAAAACCTAAGCTGAGAATTCTTAAGACTGAAGTTGTCCTTGATAAAGTGCAGTCGGTAACGAACACCCAATCCAAACGGCGTTGAATTATCACGCGATGCCTTACTGTCGCTCAACGTGCACATCATCGCCTCTAGCGTTGCGCGCCACGCCGTATCGTGCTCAAGGTTTTCCAACCGATGCGTATCGAGAAATTCCTGAAGCGCCGATATCATGGCGCGAACCTGCTTGATGCGCCCTTGCCCAAAGCCCAGAAAGACTTCGGATAGATCGAGCAGATAGTCCCGTTCTGCCTGCTCCATAGAATGCACGTTGCGTGAGGCGCCGTGCATCATGTCGGCTATTTGCTCGGCGCATATCAAAAGCGAAAACGTATACCGCTGCCGCCCGCTCAATACACCGCCTTGGCGGAAGACGTTGCCATACTCCTTGTTGCAATACTCTCGAGTAATGTCATACACCCTATGAGCATCAAGTTTGCTCACATCGAGGTTCGAAAGATCGATCAGTTGAAATCCGATGTCATCGAACGCCCTCATAACGAAGCCTCGATCTTGGGTTATCTCGCTTTGCGCCGAGAAGTAGCGCATGGCATAAATAAACGCAGTGGTACAGGCAACGGCAAACAAGGTTGCCACCATGCGCATCGGTATCTCATGCGCAGAAATAGGATAGATCTCCAACAGCAGAAAGCCCAAACCCAGCATGAAGAAATTTCGAGGGAGGTAATCATCGGAATTCATCAAGGTAATGCAGAACATATATACCGCGCTACCAGCCACCAGCAGCGCAGGATGAAGGCCCGCAAGCGACGAGCAAAGGCTCATTACAAGAAACAACGCAGCATGCTTTAGGTAATTGACAAACGAAAGCCCCGCAGATTCAACCATTGTTCGAGCGAACGACTGAAAAATAACGCCCAGCAGCGCATCTTCTACGCCAAACAACTGCAGTTCCACGAAAAAGAGCGCAACAAGAAATGCTACGTACGGAACTACGTTGGCAATCCTGTCTAGCATGCGCCCTCCCCTCTGGGGAACTTAACTATAGACACTCAAAGCATGTCCGATGATCACGAAAAAGCAGGTTGGCAATTGGTCCCAACCCCCGCAATTAGCTATCCGCCTTCGCACCCTTCTCGCGAAGCGTCTCGGTTACTGGATCCCATCGAAGGCTCTCCGCAAGCGAAATGATGTTTTCTACCGCACGAGTCTTATGAGCGTTTTTGCGGTAAATCAAATACACCGGATGGAAACCAGGCTCGACTTCCTTGATTCGAAGCGTATGCAGCTGAGGGAATGGAGCAAGACCCAGCGTTTTCAGCGAAATGCCCGCCAATTCAGGTTCAACATCAACCACGCTTCCCAAAGTGATCTCGTCGTCGCACCATTGACGCACAGTAAGGTCATGAGCGGAAACCAGTTCTTTCACCTCAGCGCCAACGGGCGTTTCGGGGCGATAGGTAACAATCTCGGTGTTCTTAAGCTCGTCAAGCGAAATGCTGTCCCTCTTAGCCCAAGGACTATCTTCGTGGGCAATGGCCACCAAGTCTTGAGCCGAAACCGGAACGAATTCCAAGTCGGGACGATTTTCGACATACGCACCGATCACGATGTCGTACATTCCGTCGGTAAGGCTTTCGACCAAACCTTGGGTTAGCCCTTGATACAGACGCACATCAACATGGGTGCCATACCGACAACGGTACTCCCTCAAAAGAGCCGGCAGATAGTCCGCCTGCAGAGTAAAAATTGTGCCAATATCGATAGTTCCCGACAGACTGTTCGCATGTTCCTGCGCTACTTGGATTCCCTTGTCTATAACGTCGAGACCCTCTGACACGTATTCGTTAAATTCCTTGCCGAATTTCGTAAGTCGAACGTTGCGACCGTGTTGTTCGAACAGGGGAATGCCAAGCTCGCCCTCCAACTGCTTAATGGAATTGGAGAGAGCAGGCTGAGTAATAAACAGCTCTTCCGCTGCCCGAGTAAAATGCTGGACCTGTGCCAGTTTTCTGAAATACCTTAACTGCGATAGATTCATTGCGACCCCTCACACCTCGCATAAAAAAAGGCCTCCGTCCCAGTTTATAGGACAGAGGCCTTTAAATGACCAGGTTTGTTAAAAGATTTGCAATCGCAATCTTTCAGGAAGCCTTAGTGCAGGTACTCGATGCGGCCGCCATGCTTCTCGCACTCGCGAGCGATGGTGATACGCTGAACGGTAGGAGCGCCTTCCTCGAGCCACATAGCGCGGCAGTCACGATACAGACGCTCGGTAGGACCGTAAGGAGAATCCTCGAAGTAGCCGTCGCCACCGAAGATCTCGAGCATCTCATCGGAAACCAGGCGAACCGTGTCGATGGAGAACAGCTTGCAGATTGCAGCCTTCTCGTCGATGAACTCGTTGTTCTGGTCGATGTCGAAGTCACGAGCGAAGTCGTAAACCAAGGTGCGCAGTGCATGAATCATCATCTGCATGTTAGCAATCTTCATCTTGATTGCCTGACGCTTGATGATCGGCTTACCGAAGGTTACACGATCAGCAGCGCGCTTGAGGGAGATCTCGAGCATACGCTGTGCCATGCCCAAGTTAGAGCAAGCGATGTGTACGCGGGAAACGCTCAGGGAGTGGATAGCAACTTCCATGCCCTGACCCTCTTCGCCGAGCAGGTAGATAGGATCGAGCTTGAGGTTGGTGAACTTCAAACCTGCATGGCCAGCACCCCTGCAGCCCATCATGTGGGGCATAGGGATGATTTCAAAGCCAGGTGCGTCGTTGGGAACGAGGAATGCGGAAAGACGGGAGTCCTTATCGCTTTCCTGGTCGGTTACTGCGATTACATAGGTGTAATCGGAGCAGTCAGTGTGGGAGATGAGCCACTTCTCGCCGTTCAGAATATAAGAACCGTCAGGCTGCTTAACTGCGGTGGTGTGAAGGTCTGCGCCCGTACCGCCGGTCTTCTCAGTGATAGCGAAGTTGCAGTAAATAGTCTTGTCCTGGAACTTGTCCATGAGCTGATCCTTCAGCTCCTGCTTGCCGTAGTCCTCAAGGATACGCCAGTTCATGTCAGCGGCATGATGGAGATGCATACGCATTCCGCCAGGGCCACGAGAGAACTCTTCCTGAACCTTCAGGATCTCGAGCTCGTTGAGGTTCCATCCACCGTACTCTTCGGGAAGATAGAAGCGATAGAGATCGTTTTCCTTGGCGAGTTCATAGAACTTCTCCGGGAAAGTATTGGTTACCTCAATCTCTTTCTGCATCTCGTCGAATGGGCCCTCTGCCAATTCGCGGATCTGCTTGAGGTACGCCTGGAACTGCTCATCCGTAATGGTAGCTTTAGGATTCATTGGTCCCCCTAACCGTTGCAGTTTCATAAGCTTTTGCTTACAGGTCTTATTTTACGGTGAACAGGTTATATTTCAAATTCCGAAGGGTGTCAGTTTTCTTAAAAAGCTATAAGGCAAATGAATAGCTTTTGGTTGTCGTGCCTGAATAATTGGTTTATTGCAAGAAAATAGTTATTCAGCGAGCAAACAGGTAAAACACGTTCAGCTAGATCGCTTTAACAACAGTGAGAAAACCACCCTACCCTGCCTTTGCGCAAGACAGATCACCAATTGCAGACACAGGTTAACCGCCGTTCGTTTCGCTGGCGCACGTTCGGCGGATTGCCTCACGAAACGCAAAACTCTGACGAAGCCACAGGAATGCCCCTATGGCACCATCAGCACCTTGATCAAGATCGACTACCCCACCTCACACGCAGCAGAACAACAAGAAAGGCGCCCACTAGGGGCGCCTTTCATCAAAGCAGCTTGAACTGTCAACTTCTATTCAACCGGAGCTACAGGAGCGCGATCCTCTTCGGGAACGATGTCGTCACCGAGACGGATACCGCCCTCTGCCTTAAGACGAGCAATGGTCTCATCGTCTGCGCCGACCTTCTTAAGGTACTCAGCGGTATCGCCACCGAGGACAGAAGCCTCTTCGAAATCAGCGATGTTAACCGGGATGGTGGACAGATGATGAGGAAGACCAGTCTGAAGAACACGGCCTACGCGGGGGAAGTCAACCCATGCCAAAGCCTCGGGGTTCTCACGCGTAATCTGCTCAACTGCTTCGGTCTTGGTGTTGACCTTAGCAATGCAGAAGTCCTTGTCCTCAAGCCATTCCATCCACTCTGCCAGAGGCTTGCTCTTGATAACCTCTTCAACAGTCTTGAATGACTCAGGAGCTTCCCAGCGACGCTTCAAACCGTCGCCCTTGATTTCAGGATGACCGATTGCATCGCAGAAGGGCTCCCAGAACTTGGATTCAACCATGCCAAGAGCAAGCTTGCCGCCGTCTGCCGTTTCGTACACGTTGTAAGCAGTGGAAGGATACTCGAGGTCGTCGCGCTTGCACTCGCCGTCGTTGAAGCACCAGCGAGAATCAAGAAGCGAGTTCCACCAAACGAAGCAATCGAACATCGAAGTATCAATGTACGTGCCCTTGCCAGTCTGCTCGCGAGCATACAGAGCCGCAAGAAGAGCCTGGCCTGCAACCATGCCGGAAGAAAGGTCGCACAGATGCAAAGGCGAGGTGGAGCCATGGTTTACGGACAGATAACCACTCGTTGCCTGCATGTTCAAGTCATGCTGGGCCTTCTTGGAGCGAGGATCCTCGGCGCCATAGCCGGAAATCGAGCAATAGATGATACGAGGATTGATCTCGTTGATCGTATCGTAGTCAATACCCAGCTTCTTGGTTACACCAGGGCGGAAGCTCTCGACGATAACGTCGGCTTCCTTGGCCATCTTCTTAAACCAATCAACAACTTCTTCGTTCTTGAGGTTAAGCGAAACCGACTTCTTATTACGACCAAGTGCGGTGATGTAGTAGGAAATGCCGCCGCCCTTGGTGGGATAGTCGTGACGCATAAAGTCGCCAAGACCAGTATCTTCAACCTTGATTACCGTTGCACCAAGGTCAGCGAGTACCTGGGTTGCATAACCGCCTGGCAGGTAACGGGAGAAGTCGAGAACGGTAAGTCCAGAAAATGGAGTGTTTGCTCGTGACATGTCAGTATCCTCCTAGTCCCTCTTAGAATTCGGTCCGTAGCTGGGCTCCAAAACGGAAGCGGGCAGCGGATCGCCGGTGTAGCACATTACTGCGCCGTCCTCAACAAGCTTGTCGACGGTTGCATCGTCATAGCCATAGCCGTTGAGGATCCTGCGCGTGTCGTAACCGGTAGGACGGGAGCGACGCAGAACGGGGTCGCCAATGCTGTCCAGACGGAACGGCATGGTGGTGATTACATAATCTTCCTCTTCGCCATAGGGGCTCGAAGGACCCTGCTTCTCGTACTTCATGTAACGGAGCTGGTCGTTGTCGAATGCTTCCTGATCCTGAAGAACGTCGGTAACGGTTTGGATCTTCTCGAACGGAATGTCGTTCTCGCGGAAACGCTTCTCAAGCTCTTCATAGGTGAACTTCTTGCATGCCTGATGCATCTCAGCTACGACCTCGACATACTTGCCATTGTCAGCCAGTGCTTCAAGCGTGTTGTACTGCTCTTCGGTATAGTACTTCGGATCCATCTCCAAAGTATCGAATACCAACTTGCAATACTTGTTGTAATTGCCGAAGCACATGAGGAACCAGATGCCATCGGAAGATACATATGAATTGTTGGTGGGGCACTTTGCCTCCATGCGATCCTTTGGGTAATCGCAACCCTGCTGCTGAGCGATCAGGGCAGAAGTCATGCCCCAAGTGCCAACATGATACAGAGAGCCCGTGACCTTATCGCCAACACCGGTGCGAAGAGCGCCAGCATAAGCGCCCAGAATACCTGCAGTCAGTGCGCAACCCGTGTTCCAGTCACCAAAAGCGATGGGGGAATTGCCAGGCTCGTAGTGTGTGTTTGCCTGGGGAATTGCGCTTACAAAACCAGAGCGGGCAGCAAATGCGGTTGCATCGAAGCCCTTAGCATCCTTCATGGGGCCATGCTCGCCATAGCCACGGTTCTGAGCCCAAACCAAACGAGGGAACTTCTCGTGCAACGTCTCATAGTCAAGACCAAGACGCTTCAGTGCGCCCGAGCGAAGAGAAGTAAGGAAGATATCTGCCGTCTCAAGAAGGTGATACATAACTTCCAGACCCTCAGGGCTCTTGCAGTTGATTGCGGTCCATTCCTTGTTGAAGGAACCGCAATCATATGCCACGTCGTCAAACTCGGTTCGGAATCTCATGCCCCAAGCCAAGCCCTGAGTACGCTGCTCATCGCCCGTAAACGGCTCAACCTTAATAACCGTAGCACCCATTTCAGCAAGGGCTCGACCTGCGGCCGGGCCAGCTGCATACTGGGTAAGCTCAATTACTTTAACTCCCTGCAATCCTGCCATTGGATTCTCCTAACGATCAAATATGCCTTTCGACACATCGAAATTTTGCGAAAAAGGGTGCCGGCACCGTGGTGTCAGCACCCTTTTTAAGTCTCTTGCTATTTCATACAACAAGAATGAGTTCTTCTTACGGCTCCAGAACTACGCGGAGGCCTTCGCCAGACTCGATGAACTCCATACCCTTACGCCAATCCTTCAGAGGAATGACCATGTTAGAGATCATGGAGATATCCAAGCCGTTAGCCAGCAGGCTCAGCGCCTGACGCCAATGCTTACGCTCGTAAGCACGGTTGCCAATGATGCTGATCTGACGCATAGCGATGTCGGTCATTGGGATAGAAGAAGGCTTTGCGGGAAGACCCGTAATACCGATGCGACCGCCCTTAGCAACCATCTGAACAGCCTGCTCGGATACGGTCCAATGACCAGCTGCGTCGAAGATGCACTCGGGGCCCTTACCGCCGGTGAGTTCCTTAACCTTCTCAACAACATCGCACTCAGAGCCATTAACCGTGATAGCACCGAGCTGCTCTGCAACCTTGAAACGCTTAGCGTCTGCATCGAGGCCGGTTACGATAACCTTGCGGATACCACGAGCCTGTTTCAACAGAGCAACCATGAGCAGACCAATAGCGCCAGGTCCGATTACAACTGCGGTTTCACCGATCTGCGGATTTACACGCTCTACAGCGTTCATTGCTACGCAGAGAGGCTCGAGCAGAGCGCCCTGGGTGAAGGTAACATCATCGGGCATCGGGATGATATTGGTTGCACGGATGGCCATGTACTTAGCAAATGCGCCAGGAAGGTCGGTGCCATAGAACGGACGATTGTCGCAAATGTTTACCTCGCCGCGATCACAGTACTCACAGGTGTTGTCGAAGAGTACCGGGTTTGCGGTTACTCGCTGACCAACCTTGAGGTTTGCAGGTGCATTCTTACCAACTTCAGCGATTACGCCAGAGAACTCATGACCGAAGATTGCAGGATACTGGATGTGATAGGAATTTGCGATTGCGGGATTCCAGCGATAGAGAGAGTGATCGGTGCCGCAGATGCCTACAGCCTTGATCTCCATCAGTACTTCGTCATCCTTGATCTGAGGAATATCGAAATCTTCTACGTACTCCATTGCATCCGGCTCAGCGGCGGTCTTGAGAAGTGCGTTCATCTTACCTTCCATGGGTAACTTCCTTTCGAAGAGTTCAAACAGGAAGCCAGCGCTTGTAGCCCCCTCGCATCAAGCGCTGGCCAATAATTCGTTGTTACTGGATGGACCAGCCACCGTCGAGAACCAGAGTCTGACCAGTGGTGTACTCGGTAACGGGAAGAACGAGATGCAGAATTGCAGCACCCATTTCGTCGAGCGTACCGGTGTAGTTAGGCAGAGGAGTGCGGCTCTTAACGTATGCTTCCTGCTGAGGCTGCTCTTCGAATACCTTGGCAACCATCGGGGTGTAAACATAACCAGGAGCGATGCCGTTAACCAGGATCTGCTTCTTGGCGAAGTCAACAGCCAAGGAGCGAACCATGCCCATAACGCCAGCCTTAGCGATGCAGTAAGGAGCAATGTTCTCCATGGAGTTGATGCCACGAGCGGAAGCTACAACAACCATCTTGCCCTTGATGTTCTTTGCTTCCATTGCGCGAGCAACAGAAGTCATCAGGAAGAAGTTGCCCTTCAGGTTAATGCTGAACAGCTTGTCCCACTGCTCAGGAGCAACGTCAACAGCGTTCATACGAGGCAATGCGATGCCGGCGGAAGTTACGAGGATATCGATCTGGCCGAAGTTTTCCTCTGCAACCTTGATTACGTTGTCGATGGACTCCTGGCTGGTTACGTCGCATGCAACGCCAACTGCCTTGGTGCCCTGAGCCTTCAGCTCTTCAGCAACCTCATGGCAACCTGCCTCAGGTACGCCAGCGATAACCATGTTAGCGCCAGCTGCAGCAATAGCCTCTGCTGCTGCCTTACCGATGCCGGAGTTGCCGCCAACTACGATGGCGCACTTTCCTGCAAGATGTTCCTTAGGCTGCTTTGCGAACCAATTCTCGGACATTTAAAACCCTCCTCTGTATTGCCAAGGGAACCGTACTCCTGTGAGTGTCCCTTGAATTACCTTTCGCTTTCGTTTCCGAAGCTGTTTGTATATTCGCCCAGAAGTGAAAGCGGGTCTAATTGCCGCGGAGTGCTTTCTAATAGCAAAGCCCAATGATATTCAGTTAGTTCTATCGGTTTTCTTTAACCTATAGAACGCGTTCTAATTTTCCCTATGGATTTGTTTGATTTTGGACAAAATCATAGATCGAAGATCGGCGATTCATTCACACCGAATCATTTCGTAAGTGCGCGAAATCTAACGTAACGGCAACAAGGCATTCTTTTGCTGTATCGATATCAAGCAACCCATTTACTGCTGCTTATTGATGGGCATATGCAACATAACAAGACTCACTAAAAACTTAGTACGACTACCGCAACACGAGCAAACCACACCACAAAGATGCACAATGTTATGACGATAAGAAAGAAAGACGCTTTAAGGAATAAACAGACGCATCGAATTACCGCATCACAATAGCGGCCCAATTTATACGACACCCCCAGCAAACGAGCCGCTGGAACAAAAGCGCATTCAATTGAACCGTCTATCTAAGAGGAAGTCCTCGCATGAGTGATTTGCTGGCATAAGTGCCGGCCTGTACTCCGATGTAGCATCAAACCAAGCTCCCTATATACAAAAACCCGTCCCAGGCTTACTGGGACGGGTTTCTACGTCTGCTTATATACAGGCAAAAATCCTACAAGTCGCTATCGTTGATGTAACACTCTTCCAATGGAACTACACCGGCGGGAAACTTAATGTGCTTTTGCGTGAACTTAATAAATTCCTCAACCAAATGCGAATGGAATGACTTCTTGTTGTAGCCGAGGTAGATGATATGGAACGGCTCTTGCAGTTCTTCGATAGGAATAGTCACAAGATTCTCAAGAGAAAGGTCATCTAACGTCTCAAGAATAATAGCAGCTATATTCCGATCAGAAGAGACAAGCGTAGCAGCACTGATCTCATCATTAAATCCTTGCTTAACGTCAAGGCCATAGTGTTGGAAGAAACCCTCGAAGATAGTATGGGCATACGACTGGCTGCGATAAGAGGTAAGGGTAATCCCCTTCAAATCATTGAGGGAAACCATCTCTCTATCGGCAAGCTCGTTATAGGAATTAACTGCGAGTACAACGTTTTGCGAGAATTGCGGCACAAACTCAATATCGTCAAAACGATCCATCTTGCCGCAAAATACCACGTCAAATTTACCGTCAGCTAAGCCTTTAAGGCATTCAGACGTTGCTCCCTGATAGATGTCAAAGACAACGTCGTCACCAAAAGCGCCCTTAAATGAGTTGAGCAAACGAGGGAGATAGTTACGCTGAATGCTGATAACAGTTCCGATTCGAATCCTGCCGCTCAAACCAGAATTGTAGGCCTTCATAATTTCGACCGCTTTATCAATTTCATCCAAAGCGCAGCAGATATGCTTATTGAATTCTTCACCATATTCAGTGAGGCGAACGTTGCGCCCCACCCGTTCGAAAAAAGGAACGCCAATTTCCTTTTCAAGATTCTTAATAGAGTTAGAAAGCGAAGGCTGAGTAATATAAAGCGCCTCAGCAGCTTTGCCATAATGCTCGAATTTAGCAAGTGTTCTAAAGTAATACAACTGCGCCAGATTCATATAACCCCTCTTTGCTGATTGCAGATAGCAATCCGGAATATAAATATCCGTTGATTCCTGAGCAACGAATTACCGTCTGGTTCTATATATTAGCAAATTCTAATAGTTATTGTGAATGTATAGCGAGCCAAATTTGGTTTTGGCGATTTAAAAAAGGAAATAATACCAGTTCAGATAAGAATTGAATTCGTAGCCCTATAGGAAAACCCGATTAATGATTCAGTTGCCCTATGAATTTCAAAAACATTGCTGGAGCAAATGATTAGAACTGATCCCCTGTTAAAGACAGCCGCAATAATGACGAATTACTGCACGTCGCACGCGTTAGCCCGATGCAGAAAAGCCGCGCCCGCGCCGCACGCCCGAGGGGAGCGGCCCCGGCGGGGAGGGGGCCCATGGCCCCAAACAAAAAAGGGCCCTCAAGGCCCTTGAGAGCGGAAACGCCCTGCATGAGCGGAACGGCCTATCCTCCCACGGACTGCACCGCAGTACTTTCGGCGATGGGGAGCTTAACTGCCGGGTTCGGCATGGGACCGGGTGATCCTCCCCTCCATGGTTCCGCTCATGCAGGGCGTTCGCCCGCACGAGATGAGTATCCCGTTTTCAATCCAGGGGCCACCCTGGGGGTTGCATGGCGCTCAGCGAACCTTGTTCTCACTCATATCAGATCGAGAAGATGAATCGAGATGAAGAGCTCGGCCGATTAGTACCGCTCGCCTGAGCCCCTCGCGGGGCTTGCAGCTGCGGCCTATCGAACTTGTGGTCTACAAGTGGCCTTACCGAAGAGAGAACTCATCTCGAGGCCGGCTTCCCGCTTAGATGCTTTCAGCGGTTATCCGTTCCGCACGTAGCTAGGCAGCTGTGCCGTTGGTCGACAACTGCGGCACCAGAGGTGCGTCCATCCCGGTCCTCTCGTACTAGGGACAGATCCTCTCAATTCTCTTGCGCCCACGGAGGATAGGGACCGAACTGTCTCACGACGTTCTGAACCCAGCTCG